>OFFV01000312.1_pt1 | contig 40342 bp, 44 predicted proteins | sample 1521461 | NCBI WGS metagenome assembly OFFV01 (sample SAMEA3504120, study PRJEB24116) | mouse gut metagenome | biome: mouse gut; feature: mouse-associated habitat; material: faeces | place: Denmark | collected 2011 | reverse complement strand
CGATCACCACGCTGTTCTGAACCTCGTTGTACCCAGCACCACCCAGCAGGGCAACGCCAATCTTTTCTGCCATGTGGCACACGTTCAGGGAGTGTTCAGCAAGCCCGCCTGTACCGAAAGAATGGTTGCCACCTGATGCCGGGGCGGTGAAGAATCCCGCACCTTCCATGTAGGCAATCAGGTCTTCGATGCCCTCACGCCCGGTCTTTTTCAGCATTTCAATAACTTCTGTCTTGACCGGGTTATCAACTGCCTGTTTCTCCTGCTTTGTTGCTTCTGTTTTTGCCATGTTCTCATTCTCCTTTAAATTGATTTTTTATGATTGATTCAAAGTGTACCCACCTTGATTTCAACACTTCATAAAGTTCCTTGTCATCCGGGTCATCCACTAACTGCTTGAACAGGTCATAGTCTTTTGGGTAAAGAAGCACCGCAAGACCCCCTGCCCGGTCAATCCCTCTAAGGTTAAAAATCTGTAAATCGGATGGTTTGCCGTTTGGTGCTTTCAGTTCAAGACCGATGAACCGCCCTTTGCAGCATACCAACAAATCAGGTATCCCTTTCTTTGTATAAGCTGCACCGCCCCAGTATTTCAGAAACCAACATCCGTTTTCCTTCAGGAAGTCTTTGACCCTGTTTTCAAAGTTCTTTTCTGCTGCCACTGGTTTTCACCTTCCTTCTGCATGAAATCCTTACAGGGATATTCCCTTGAACCTTCCACGCACTTACTGTATTTGACACAATCCTTGCAAGTCATCCTTTCACCTTCCTTCACCTTCCAACTGTTCAATGAACTGCTGCTGAATGTTCAGGACTTCTTGGGTGTAATCGGTTGTAAAAATGCCTTTGTCCCATAACCGTTCAGCACCGTTTTCCCCCATGTTATAAGCCATAAGCACCATGTCAACATCCTGATACCGTTCAAACAACTTCCTAAGTACGAACACGCCTGCCCTGATGTTTTGGTATGGGTCAGTATAATCAGTGACACCAATGGTTTCTGTCAGCCATCTGTGGTTTTTCACATTGATTTGCATATACCCATAGTCATCTGTTTTACTGATTGCAGCAGGGTCAAAATGGCTTTCATGCTGAATCAGTGCCATGACAAGGGTGAAGTCTATGTTGTAGCCTGAACACAAGTAGAAAACAAATTCCTGCTGTTCTTCCGGCATCAAACAATCAAGCGGTTGAAAATCCAAGTCACCCGCACCCCAGTCAAGGGAAATTTCTTCTGTGAAACAGCGGTCATCATACGCCCCATATACAAGGGTTTGTATATCAGCCTGTTCATTTATATGTATCTGTTCTTCCACCCTGTCCTTGGCGGTTATATAAGTTTTCAAGGCATATCCTGCAACCCCGCCAACCGCCACGCCAAGGAACGCTGCAAGGCAAACCAGTATGATGACCCGCTGTGCCATTGCTTTCCTTCTAAGATTCTTTGAATAATTCATCTGTCAATTCCTTTCCTTCCCGCAATGCTGCAAGGTTCTTTTCTTCAATGCTGCCTTTCACCAGTAGGTAATAATAAAAACAGGCATTGTCCTGACCTATGCGGTGGACACGCTTTTTTGACTGTTCCCAAAGGTCACAAGACCCTTTCCCAAGTGGCAATGTAAAATAAATGACCTTGTTCGCCTTTTGGAAATTACCACCCATTGCACCCGCCTGATACTGAATGAAGGTAATGCTGTTATCGTGGCGTTCATAAGCGGTTCGGTTATCTTCACCGCCACGAACCACTGAAACAGGTCTTTCAAACCGTTCCGCAATGGTTTTCATCGCTTCATATTCAGCAGTGAAGTTGTAGAACACAATCAGCCTGTCTTCTGTTGACTGCACCAAGTCCCTGAACCCTTCCAGTTTTTCCTTGTGGTACTGACCACACAACTGCCTTGCATACAAAGTCTTGGTCAGATTGTTGTCACCAACCAGTTCAACCCTTGGTGTCACATCCCTGCCGTAAAAATCTGAATCATCTTTGAACTGAACCATGTTCCGGGTATCAAATATCAGGTAACTGTTTTTAATGAAATACTGGTATTCCTTAGTGACCGCAAACATGATTTTCTGTTCAACCTGTTCAGGAAGGTCAAGGACTTCACTGGTTTTCATGAATACCGCACCATGTTCAGCAAGTTTCTTTTTCAGGTGTTCAACGTGTTTATAGCCAACAATGACTTCCTGCTTGAAACCATCGCCATTTTCAACCCAACGGGTGTCAACATAGCTGTTCCAAAATGCTTTTTTCGGAATATCCCAACCAAGCAAACGAACCTGTGACCATAGCCTTTCATATTTCCCGGCTGTTGGTGTGCCTGACAGCAGCACCACACTTTCAGGTTTCATTTTCAGGATGAACTTTGACCGTTTGGCGTTCTCATTCGTTATCAGGCTTGATTCATCCAACATCAGGGTGAAGTTGTCCAATGTCAGCAACCAATTACGCCTGAACACTAAATCATAATTGACCACGCCCACAATCTGACTGTCAGGCTTATAATATTTGTCCGTTTCCACCCTGTTCCTGAATGTGACCATCTGACTTTTACTGGTCAAGTCAAACACTGCATAATCAGGATAATGTTCTGTGAAGTGCTGCACCCAGTCATCAATCTTGGACTTCTGACAAATGACAAGGTTCACTGCATTGTTCAGCAAATACATTTTTTCAGCACCTACAAAGGTTTTGCCAAGACCCATATCAAGGTAATATGCAACCCGGTTGAAGTGTTCAGTTTGGTTCAGTACCCGGTTCTGATGGGGCATGAAGTTCAGTTCATTCATCTATCTTGATACCTGTACACTTTTCAAAGATTTCAGGGTCAAAGTTCGGCAAAGCCTTGATGATGTCTTTCTGACGGTCTGACAAGCTGCCCCACCATAACTGACCACAATCAGATTCATCAAGCACTTTCAGATAACCGCCAGTTGTTTCATGTGTCGGATGCTCTGCCTTTTCTTTATCTGTCATATTCTCTGAATATACCCATTCAACAACATTCTTTGGTATCTGATTCAGCAAGTACCGGGCATCACTGTTCAACCAATCCCTGTATGACCAATCAGAAGGCTTGTTAAACATGAAAATCTTCTGTTCTTCTGTCATGAAACAGCCAGTATTGAAAGAAGATTTGTTCCAGTCCCCGGTGTTCCTGTTCCCGGTGTTCCAGTCCCCGGTGTTCCTGTTCCCGGTGTTCCTGTTCCCGGTGTTCCTGTTCCCGGTGTTGCAGAATCCCGTGCAATCTTTCCCTATGTTCACGATACGCAAGACTTCATCCCAAGGGATTTCACGCACAATTTCAAGTTTGTTCGTGCAGCACTTGTTTCCTTCCTCTGCAATGTCACCATAGGCAATCACTTCTGCAACCTTGTTTTCAGGGTTGAATGAATAGTAATTGAAGCAGTCAGCAGCCTTTTTGCAGAAGTGCATCCCACGTCCGCACCGAACCGGGGCAATATCTTCCTCGAACTTTCCGGGGCAAGTGTACTGTTTGGTGTTACCATTCGGTGAACAAGTCCAGTCAGGGTTGAACACCTTGAACCCATGAACACCACTCTGAACATTATTGTTTTCCATCTGTCTATTCCTCTCTTTCTTTCAAATATTCGATTGCATCATCATAGTAGTCACACACCAGCTGCAGTTCTTCTTTCTCACTCTTTTCCCGCTCACATACTTTTCTGTAAAGGTCATCATCCCGGTACATGGTGACCTGTTCCTTTATCAGATCAGTGATGACCTTCGGTTCCAGGGCATCCAGTTCCCAGCTTTCATCACCATACTGGTCTATGTATTTGCTGCACCGACTGTCAGTGATCTTTGCAGGGTTCGGTGGTGGGTTGTATGTCTGAATCTGGCTCATAGTCAGCGCCACACGTTTCACTTCCACGTCTGCACCGAACAGATCAAGCCGTTCCTGGATATCCCTGGTCATGTCTATACCGCTGGGGTCATGATCTCCCAGGTGGATGATGATTCTGTTTTCACGGTTCTTTTGCCGGATGAAACGCTGTGCAGCAGACCACATTTCTGACTGTGATGTGTAGCCCCTGCAGGAAAAGTATGGAACATCCAACGGCTTGCAGGCCTGTCCTACCACATCCACCAGTGCGTCCTTCTCAACCCACACTTCAACATAGTTTGGCTGGTCTTTCCATTTATTCAGCAGGTATGAATACTTTGCTGAATAGATTACGTCCACCGGGGTGTCCCAGTGGGTGTTCCCTCTAAGGTTCCGGGTGCGATCTGTGATCGCATTCCAGTCAATCAGTCCGGCCAGCCGTCCGTCATTGATAAGACTGCCTATATTCTTGTAACTGCGTTCATTGTTCGGTATATATCCACGGGCAACCAGCTGATAATATGCTTGTCTAAGGGTCAGTTCATATCCCTGTGCGGAATACTCATTGATGACTTCATTGACCAGCTTTATCAAGTCAAGGCTGGATTGTTTGAAATTGATTTTCTTGTACTGAATTTTGGACATCCTACACCACCATTTCCGGGGGAAGCTCTATTCCCTCTATCTCCGCAAAACGGCGGGCATTGATGAAATATCTGTGACGGTTTTCACTGGTCTGGATTGCATACCCCCAGGGGAATACACCCTGAATCAAACCTTTTTCCACCGTTTCATGGTTCATTCTCATAAGTTTCCCAACGTCACCTGTTCTGATCTCCTGGATGACACCACAGCCCTGTTTCATCATCTTGACAATGGGTTCATCCTGTTCAAAGTAGTCAGGGGCAAGACCAAGGGACACTGCAATGTTCCGCTGTCTGTCCTCTGCCGGGGTCTGCTTGCCGGAAATATACTGGCTGATTGACCCCTTGCTGCACCCGGTCATTCCAACAACCTGTGCCTGATTGATTCCTAACTGCTGCATAGCCTTTTTCAACTTCTCACCAAACATCATTGCTCATTCACTCCTTTCCTCATCAGGGAATGCGTTATTGTTGTACTGCTTCATGATTCTGATTCTTACAGCACCAGATTCCAGCTGTTCATAGCTGACTTCCTTGAACTTCTGCGGTCTGCCCTTTTTCAGTTCTTCCATATATGCCAGATATTCCAGCTTTGACGGAAATTCAAGAATCTGTTCTATCCATGCTGCAATGATTTTCTTCATGCACACCTTCCCCCTTTTCTTCCTTGTTGTCTGCAAGCGTCTCTGCCTTTCCCAGCAGATACCCTTTGTCAAACTCGCTCATTCTGGGTACCGCCTGGGCGATTTTGGAAATAATGTTTTTTTCCTTTTCTGACATATGTTCACCACCTTTCCCAGCAGTCTTTTTATAAAAATTGTCTATTGCCAGCACCTTGTGAAACTTTGGGAAGGTCTTCACCCTATCAGATTTCACCCTAAAATCTGCAAACTTGCTGTCCAGCAAAGAGATTTTTCAAGCGTTGTTTCCCTTAAACCGCTTCCCCATTTTCTCATTAAAAACCGGGCGAAAACCTGTTGACCGACACACAATAGACAACATTTATAAAAAGACTGCCCTTGTTAAAAGTGGAAACAAAGTGCTGTGTCATCTCGCTCGGCTGATTCTTCCGCTTAACAGCTTCTTGTTCTAGGGATAATGTGACAATCGGCTTTGCCCTCAGCGGTTTCATTCCACATGTACCGCACACTTTGCATCATTGCCCTGCTGTTCCTGCTTTCTTCAACTGCTTTGCTGGGTCACACTTATTCTTCACACACTCTGTCTGCTATCCGGCAGCCTGACCACCATGTCACTTGTGTGCAGCCCTCTCGTCTCACCCAGACCTTCCTGCTTGCTTTGTTTCCATCACTCTGCATTTTCACGGGCTTGTGACCGTCCACGGCTGCATTACTGGCGGGGTCTTGCGACCCCTCTATTTCAGATCAATATAAAAGTTGTTGTCATCCTGCCAGGTGAAACATTCAAGTTCTGTATGCATATATTTCAGAACATCATCCTGATACCAGTTCCCATGTGTCACCAGATGCAGGTCTGATCACGAACCCACACTTCCGTGTCATCATTGATAAGTCCCAATTCATGAATTTTTTCTAATGTCATATGTCTGTACCTTTTCCTTTCTGTTGTGGGTGTTGCAGCACCCACCATATTTTTTTTGATTTACCATTTCAATCTGTGCTTGTTTTGTTGCTGTCAAGACAATTATATGTGCTGTTAGCACTATTGTCAATACCCTTTTTGTTGTTTTTAGCACTTTTTGTTGCTAACAGCACATTTTTATATTGACGATAAGTATTTTTAACGGTATAATTAGTAACAGATGGGAGGTGACTACATAATGAAAGACCGAATCAAGAAAATAAGAAAAGAACTTGATTTAACTCAACAGGAATTTGCTGACAGAATAGGAATAAAAAGAAACTCTTTTGCAAATTACGAAACGGGCAGAAACACACCCATTGATGCAATAATTGTTTCTATCTGCCGGGAATTCAATGTGAATGAACACTGGCTTCGTGATGGAACTGGGGAAATGTTCATTAAACAAACCAGGGATGAACAGATAGCTGCATTTATTGGTGATATGCTGAAAGATGAAAAAGAATCTTTTAAAAGACGGTTGATATCAGCCCTTGCTAACCTGGATGAATCTGACTGGGATGTATTAGAAAAACTTGTGGATTCCATGCAAAAAGAAAAGGGCTGAGGTCTTACCCCAGCCCAAGAAGTGCCTTGACATAATAATAGATTAGCTTCAATAGCCTTTCATCTGCTTTGTCAAGCATTTCAATGATAATTCTTTTGTAGTCCACGATACCATCTCCCATCAGACCACACGTTCTAAAGTAGCGATACTCACATTATAGAACATTTGTTCTGTTTTTTCAATAGGGAATTTTTTGGTATCGGTTATGGTAGCGGTTAATGTAGCAGTTAAAATGTAATAAAATCAAGGGTTGTAGCGGTTGTAGCAGTTAAAAGTAAAGTTCTTTAAATTTTTAAATTTTTTATATATTTTTCTACTTGAATTTTTTATGAAAATATAAGTAATAGAAAAGTAACTGCTACAACCGATACCAACCGATACCGCCAGTAAAATCAAGGGATTGAACCGCTACAGAAACCGATACCAACCGCTACAGCCAGAAAGGAATGAAGAAGATGACGGCAAAGGAGTACTTAGAACAGTTAGCTGCCATTGAAGAAATGATTCAGCAGGACTTAGAGCGGTTAGAGGGCATGAAACAGGATGCCATGCTGCCGAAAGGGATAGACTACAGCGGGGACCGTGTCCAGACAAGCACCAGAGGGGACAAGTTATGCTGTGACGTGACCAGCATCATCACCCTGAATGACAAGATCAATGCAGAGATAGACAGGTTCGTTGACGCAAAGGAAAAGATCATCAGCGAGATCAGGGGAATGCGCTGTCTGAAATACAACAGGATTCTGTACAAGGTGTATGTGCAGTTCAGAAGCATCCGGCAGGCTGCAGGGGAAATGAAAATATCATACGGCTATGCCTGTGACCTACATAAAAAGGCGCTTGATGCATTCTCTGAACAGTACACTGACCTGAAATACCTGTGCTGAACGTACTGATGACATGATTTTTTCTGACATTTTCTTGATAAATATGATATTTTATGTATATTGACAATGTCCAGGAAGGGGTTTATGATAGAATCGCAAAAGTGGGTTGCAGAAAAAACTGTTGTTTTTTCTGCAATCTCTTTTTTATGGCAATATGCATGACAATACCGTGACCCCCTGAAAGGTGCTAAAAACTCCTGCTTTCAGGGGTCTTTTTGATAGGTTTTTGAGAGAAAAAGGAAAGGACGGTGTGCCAGAATGGCAAAATTGAGAGAGAAACAGCAGCTTTTTGTTGATGAATACCTGATTGACCTGAATGGCACACAGGCAGCGATAAGAGCCGGATATTCAGCAAAAACTGCCAATGAGCAGGCATCCCGGATGTTAGCGAATGTTAGCATTCAACAGGCAATCAGTGAGAAGATGGCAGAGCGCAGCAAAAGGACAGGGGTGAACCAGGACAGGGTTGTGCAGGAACTGGCAAAGATCGCATTCCTGAAAATGACGGACGTTGTTGATCACAATGGCAAGATCAAGGATGATGCCAGTGAAGATGACCTGTCCTGCATTGAATCTATCAAATACAAACATTCCGACACTGACACCGGGAGCAGTACGGAAAGAGAAGTGAAGACCGCATCCAAACTGAAAGCCCTTGAACTGCTGGGCAAGCACCTGGGGATGTGGAATGACAAGCTGGATGTGAACATCACACAGCCCATTGTCATAAGCGGAGCAGATGACCTTGAAGATTAGCAGTCAGTATGTCTTTGACTATCAGAAAAGAATTCTGTTCCCGGCACGGTACACGCTGACAAAGTCCGGCAAAGTGAACGTGAAGCTGCCGGAAGTAGTCGGCAAAGGTTACGGTACATTCTGGCGGTATAAAGGCAGATACCGAGTAGTAAAGGGTTCCCGTGCAAGCAAGAAGTCAAAGACAACCGCCCTGTGGTACATCACCAACATGATGAAGTACCCGCAGGCAAACACGCTTGTGGTCAGGAAGACGTTCAGAACACTGAAAGATTCCTGTTTCACAGAACTGAAATGGGCAATACACCGCCTGGGGGTTGATGCATTCTGGGAGATCAAGGAAAGTCCCCTGGAAATGACCTACAAGCCTACAGGCCAGAAGATATATTTTAGGGGGCTGGATGACCCGCTGAAAGTCACGTCCATCACGGTTGACATTGGATGCCTGTGCTGGATGTGGGTGGAAGAAGCGTATGAGATCAGTTCAGAAGCTGATTTTGATATGCTGGATGAATCTATCCGTGGCGCTATCCCAGAGGGGTCAGGGCTGTTCAAGCAGATCACCCTGACACTGAACCCATGGAATGAACACCACTGGATAAAAAAGCGGTTCTTTGATGCACCGCCAGATGATGACATTCTGGCCATGACCACCAATTACCTGTGCAATGAGTGGCTGGACAAGGCAGACCTGAAAGTCTTTGAAACCATGAAGAAGCAGAACCCCCACCGTTATAAAGTGGCTGGTCTGGGTGACTGGGGAATTGTGGACGGCCTGGTGTATGAGAACTGGGAAGAAAAGCTGTTCAGCATTGAGGAAGTCAAGAAGGTCAAGGGCATCAAGACGGTGTTCGGTCTTGACTTTGGGTACACCAATGACCCCAGCGCCCTGTTCTGTGCTTTCCTGGATGAAGCCAGCAAGACCATCTGGGTGTTTGATGAAATGTATGAACCTGGAATGAGCAATGAAGCCATTGCAGAACGTATCATCAGGATGGGCTATGGTAAAGAGAAGATCAGGGCTGATTCCTCTGAACCAAAGAGCATTGACCGCTTGCGTGACCTGGGGCTGTCCCACATACGCAAGGCGAACAAGGGCAAAGACAGCATCAACAATGGTATTGACTTCCTGTCAGACTATCACATTATCATCCATCCAAAGTGTGTGAACTTTATCACCGAGATAGGCAACTATCAGTGGGACACAGACCCAAAGACAGGGAAGAAGCTGAACAAGCCTGTGGATGACTTCAACCACCTGATGGATGCAATGCGCTATGCCTGCGAGGATATCAGCAGGGGTGACGCATTCAGTTTTGAATAAAAGAAACAGATTAGAAACACGCATCCCCGGAAACACGCTGTTTTCTGGGGTTCTGATTTTATTACGCAATGAAAGGGGTGATGAACTTGAACGGCATTACAAAGATGGTTGACAGGATATCCCATTTTATCCTATACGGCATCAACGGCAGTATGTCAGACCGAGAATTCCTGGAACAGTCCATCATTCGGTGGAAAGGGTCCCCGGAAAGGGCAATGCAGATCAAGGGTCATCTGTACTATGACGGTGAACATGACATACTGACCCGGAAGCGCACTATGATAGGCGAAGACGGCAGACTGACAACGGTGGAAAACCTGCCGAACAATCAGGTCATTGACAATCAGTATGCAAAGATGGTGAATCAGAAAGCAAATTATCTGTTCGGCCAGCCTTTTGCACTGGAAACGAAGAATGAACAGTATGGTGAACTTTTGAAGACTGTCTTTGACAAGGGGTTCATGCGTGTCATCAAGCGCAGCGCAAAATATGCGTATAATGGGGGCATCTGCTGGCTGTACCCTTATTACAACAAAGAGGGCAAGCTGGCATTCCGGCTGTTCCCTGCATATGAGATTCTGCCGTTCTGGGAAGATTCAGAGCATGAACACCTGCAGGGCGCTGTCCGTCTGTACCTGGTGGCCGGATATGAAAAGAACGTCCCGGTCATCATTGAGAAGGTGGAAGTGTTTGACATGAACGGCATCCACCGCTATATCCTGGATGGAAACAAGCTGATTCCAGACATGACCGTGGATGAACAAGATTCATACTATGTCACTGTTACGGACAGCAAGGGCATGAAGAAGGGGCTGAACTGGCTGAAAGTTCCCCTTATACCGCTGAAAAGGAATGATCTGGAAACACCGCTGCTGAAAAACGTGAAGTCACTGCAGGACGGCATCAATGTCATGCTGTCCGATTTTGAAAACAATATGCAGGAAGACGCACGGAACACCATTCTGGTGCTGAAAAACTATGACGGCACGAACCTGGGAGAGTTCAGGAAGAACCTGGCCACATATGGGGCGGTCAAGGTCAGGTATGATGAATCTGCAAAGGGCGGTGTGGAAACGCTGGAAATCACGGTGAATGCAGAGAACTACAAGGTCATTGTGGAGATATTCAAAAAGGCGCTGATTGAAAATGCCATGGGATATGACGCAAAGGATGACCGCCTGTCCGGCACACCCAACCAGATGAACATTCAGTCCATGTACAGTGACATTGACCTGGATGCCAATGACATGGAAACAGAATACCAGGCAGCTTTTGATGAAATACTGTGGTATGTGAACGCATACCTTGCCAATGCCGGACATGGGACCTTTGAGAATGAGGACGTGACGATTATATTCAACAGGGATATCATGATGAATGAGACGGAAGCCATTCAGAACTGTGTGGCATCCGTGGGAATATTGTCTGATGAAACCATCATAGGACAACACCCCTGGGTGGATGACCCGGCGCTTGAAATGGAGCGACTGGAAAAGCAGAGACAAAAAGAGCAGGAAGAAATGCTTGCACAGTATAACCCATTCGGCCAGAATGCACCGCCTGGGCAGGAAGATCAGAAAGGCCAGGTGGTGTAAATGAAGAGTAGCGCCTACTGGCAGAAACGCTTTGAACTGGTTGAACAGGCACAGAACCAGCTGGGTGTCCAGTGCTATGCCCAGATTGAACAGCAGTACAGAAGGGCGCAGCGCCAGCTGGAAGCACAGATCAGAACATGGTATCAGCGCTTTGCCGATAACAACGGTGTGACCATGCAGGAAGCCAGGAAGATGCTGACGAACCGTGAACTGGCTGAACTGAAATGGGACATAAACCAGTATATCCAGTATGGTGAAGAAAATGCGATCAATGGGACCTGGATGAAACAGCTGGAAAATGCGTCTGCCCGGTATCACATCAGCAGGCTGGAAGCCTTGAAGTTGCAGACCCAGCAGAGCATTGAAACGCTGTTTGGGAACCAGCTGGACACCATTGATGCAGCCATGAAGGGCATCTACACCAGCGGGTACTATCATACAGCCTTTGAGATTCAGAAAGGCATGGGTGTGGCATGGGACTTTGCCACGCTGGATGAAAGAGCCATACAGAAGATCATCAACAGCCCCTGGGCAGCTGATGGGAAGAACTTTTCCAGCCGGATATGGGAAAACCGCCAGAAACTGGTGAACGAACTGAACACCGAACTGACAAGGAACATCATTCTGGGGCAAGACCCCCAAAAAGCCATTGATGCCATTACCAGGAAGATGGGAACATCAAAGTCCAGCGCCGGACGGCTGGTCATGACGGAAGAAGCCTTTTTCAGTTCTGCAGCACAGAAAGATTCATTCAATGAACTGGGGGTTGAACAGTACAGAATACTGGCAACCCTGGACAGCCATACATCCGATATATGCCGGGAATTGGACGGCAAGGTGTACCCCATGAAGGTCTATGAACCCGGTGTGACTGCACCCCCTTTTCATTACTGGTGCAGAACCACCACGGTTCCGCACTTTGGGGATGAATTTGACTTTGTAGGGCAGAGGGCAGCAAGGGGTGAGGACGGCAAGACCTACCACGTTCCAGCCAGCATGACATACCTGGAATGGGAAAAGGCTATGGTGGACGGTGACAAGTCGGCATTGCAACCTGTAAAGCCGGATGCTACAATGAAGACAGAGAAGCCAAAGGCTGAACCGCTGAAACCTGAAAACTTTCCTGCTGTGTTCAATGAAAGGGCAGAAGCGAAGAACACAAAGGCACTGGCCGACTATATCAACGGCCTGGAAGGTGCTGACGTGATCGCCCTGTACAACAGCATGGGTAAGCTGGAAAATATCCAGAGTGAGGGCATAGACTTCAAAATATCCCATGGGAAAAGCTGTGCTGTTTCCACTTCATCATACAGGGGTGATCTGGTAGAAGTGCAGCTGACCATTCCGAAACTGCAGGGTGACAACCTGGCAGGACAGGTCAACACAACACTGCATGAGGAAATGCACCTGATGGACTTGTATGGTCGGAAAGACGTGCAGAAGCCAGGTGACTGGTTCAGTACCAGCAGACAGCCACTTGTGGATGCATTCAAGTCAACATCCAGTGATATAGGGGATGACGTGAAAAAGCTGTTCGCAGACCACAATGCGGAATGGAAGCGTGTGTACAGTGAAATCAGGGATAAGTACCAGACACAGATAAATGCGCTGAATGATTCCATGCTGAACAGGACTTTCAGCGGAACCTATTCAGAGTACAAAAAGCAGTACAGCAAGCTGAAAAGCCAGCTGGAAGCTGAACGCAACTATGCCTGCCGGAACATCATGGGCGGTGGCATAGGGAATCTGCAGGACATTTATGATGCATTGTCAGGCGGTGAAGCGCAGGCATCCGGCAAGGTAATATATGGTCATGGACGGTCATATTATTCTTCCATGACCAGCCGTGTGCATGAAACCATTGCAAACTATGCTGCTTTGAGCGTGACACGGCCAGACCTGATTGACCTGTTGAGGGCTGACAAGCCGGAACTGGTGGCTGAACTGGATGCCACCATCAAGGAACTTTTGAAGAAAGTGGGTGAATGACATGATTGATCTGGAACTGATACAGAAAAAGGTCAAGGTGAATGATCTATGGTCAAAGGTGGACTTCCCGCCCATGCTGGAACAGTTCTTTGACCTGGACAGTGATGAACTGCTGGATGAAAAAATAACGGTCTTGACCGCCTTGAAAGAGGGGAAGACCGTGGACGAGATACCCGGCTTTTATGATGTGTTGGAACTGTACCCCGGAGACGGCACACACTGGGACTGATGCGGTCATATAGACACTTTTTCCCTGCACCCTTATAAATTATCACAAATAGTTTTTCCGTGGCTGTATGGGCTTATATGAAAGCCACAGCCACGGACAGAAAGGTTATTGAAGCACCCACTGGGTGCTTTTTTAATTGTCGAGTGTGGCAAGACGTAAAACCGACACACCCACACATTCATATGGGAGTGACCCCGTAAAAAACGTATTTGAAAGGATGGTAAGAAACTATGAAAAGAACTGAACTTGAAGCAATGGGACTGACAAAGGAACAGGTGGACAGCATCATGAAGATCAATGGTGAGGACATTGAGAACGCAAAGTCTTCATCTGCATCCGAGATCGCAACCTTGAAAGCGGAGAACACGGCGCTGACTTCCCAGGTGAAGGAACGTGACACCCAGATTGAGGGGTTGAAGAAGTCTGCCGGGGACAATGCAGAGTTGCAGAAACAGATCGAGACACTGCAGGCAGACAACAAGGCAAAGGATGAAGCCCACGCAAAGGAACTGACCCAGCTGAAAATAGATGCAGCTGTGGACAAAGCCCTGACTGACGGCGGTGCAAAGAATGTCAAGGCAGTCAAGGCGCTGCTTGACCTGTCTGATGTAAAGCTGTCTGATGACGGCACGGTCAAGGGTCTGGCAGAGCAGATACAGAAGCTGCAGGCCGGGGAAGATTCCAAGTTCCTGTTCGCTGAAAAGCAGCAGAACCAGAACCAGCAGCAGTTCAATGGTTTCCAGCCTGGGGCATCCACCACAGTGCCGGATTCCAAGCAGGCCGGGTATGAAGCCAGACTTGCAGAAGCAAGAAAGAACAACAATCAGCTGGAAGTCATCAAGATCAAGCGAGAAGCGTTTGAAGACGGTGGCCTGGTGCTGATGTAAAGAAAAAAAGAAAGGTTAAAAAGGTGAAAAACTATGGCACAGGTAACAGGTGTCGGCACTACATTCAATCTGCCCAACTATGCGGGCGATCTTTTTACGGCATCCCCCACACAGACCCCTTTTCTTTCCATGATCGGCGGTCTGTCCGGCGGGAAGCAGACAGACAACTATGAGTTCCCCACAGGGGTGGTGTATGATCTGCCGGATGCAGGACAGCCGGACATTTCAGAATCTGCATCCGCTACTGCACCCGCTTCTTCTCTGGTGGCACGGACGCAGGAAACCAATGTCACCCAGATACACCATGAAACCATTGACCTGACATATGCGAAGCTGTCCAACGGCGGGAGAATGTCCGGGTTGAACACGGCTGGCCAGACGGCAAACCCGTCCAATGAAAAGGACTTCCAGATTCAGCAGAAGCTGATCAAGATATCCAGGGATATTGAATATTCCTTCCTGAACGGCAGCTATCAGAAGTCAACCGCTGCCAATGTGGCCAACAAGACCAGGGGTATGTTTGAACTCTGCACGTCTGACGCTGGCACGTCCATTTCCGGCAAGGGCGGGACGGATGCTGCACCCACCTATGCACCGCTGTCCAAAGAACTGCTGAACCAGCTGTACAGGGAAATGGCAGACAACGGCGCTATGTTCACTAACATGGTCATGTTCGTGGGTGCTTATCTGAAACAGGGCATTTCCGAGATTTACATGAACCAGTTCAAGGGTCAGACCCCCGCAACCAGGAATGTGGGCGGTTATAACATCACCGAGATTGAGACGGACTTTTTCAAGATGGGGGTTGTGTGGGACCCGTTCATTCCAAAGGGTTCCCTGCTGATCGCAGATATGGCCTATATTGCCCCGGTGTTCCAGCCTGTTCCTGGCAAGGGTAACTTCTTTGAGGAACCGCTGGCAAAGAGCGGTGCAACCGAGAAAGTTCAGATTTATGGACAGATCGGCCTTGCCCATGCCCCTGCATACCTGCATGGAGCGATCACAGACCTGGAAAGCAGGTAATGGAAAGGGACAGGTGATAGTGTATGTTTACGATCAAAAAGAAACCGCTGACACCCAACATCATCTGGGATAGCAGCGCAGGCAAGCCCCTCTGCAATTTTGGACACAAGGGGACGATCACAACCAATGACCGGGACCTGGCTGAAAAGCTGGCTGCACTGGGGCATGAAGTCACCGGGGAAGCAGAAGCACCTGCACAGCCGGAGCCGGAAAAGCCTGGTGACGGTGCAGAGAATGCGCAGCCGGAAGAGACAGCAGCGCCGGAGCCTGAAAAGGAACCGCAGGCGCAGGCAGAACAGCCGGGTGAGACGGCAGAAGCACCTGCACAGCAGGCAGCAGCCCCCACAACAAAGGGGAGAAGAAACAGAAAGTAGGTGGCAGGCGGTGTTCAGTGTTGATGAAGTAAAAACCCGCCTTGCATCACTGGGGTATGAGGTCAAGGAAAGTGATGAACTTGCCTTGACCTTTTGCGTTGAAAAAGTGCGCAGCACGGTCAAGAATGAAGTGAACTGGCAGGACGTGCCGGAAGGGCTGGAACACATTGCCATTGATATGGCAGTGGGTGAGTTCCTGCTGTCCAAAAAGACGTTCATGCCGGATGATCTGAATGGACTTGACCTTGACTATGCAGTGAAACAGATTCAGACCGGGGACACCAACACGGTCTTTGCCACTGGCGAAGGTTCGCTTACCCCGGAACAGAGGTTGACCGCCTTTATCAATTACCTTTTATCATACGGAAAGGGTGAATTTAATTCATTCCGCAGAATCAGATGGTGAAAGCAGTCAAGGCTGCACATAAGGCAGCAAGAAAAGCCCAGGAATCACTGTATTTTGGGGTGATGACGGTTACTGAACGAAAAAAGGTGACAGATGAACGGTCAAAACTGACAAAGGAGCAGGACGTGGTTGTGTTGGTAGACCAGCCCTGCAGGCTATCCTTTGAGACGCTGAAAACTGCACAGCAGACGGAATCAGCAGCTGCCATCACACAGATCATCAAGCTGTTCCTTGCACCAGAGATCAGGGTGAACCCCGGTTCAAAGGTCACGGTGGAACAGGACGGTGTGACGGCTGACTATAAGTGCAGCGGTGTTCCGGCAGTATATCCCACCCACCAGGAGATCATCCTGGAACTGTTTGAGAGGTGGGCATAATGGGAAGGATGGGCAGTTTTGACCTGTCCGGCCTGAAAGAACTGCAGCAGAACCTGCAGAAACTGCAAGACCCGGATGCCTTTGTGGAAGCCTGTGTGAAAGAACTGGCTGCCCGTCTGCTGGCCATGGTAGTGGAACGCACCCCAATAGGCGATTATTCGCATGAAGTCGAGGTTGTGGCAAAACGAGATTCCAAAAACCACAAAAAGGGTGATGTGTACAAGAAAAAGGTGAACCCCAGCGGAAAGATGGGCGGTACATTGAGACGTGGCTGGACAAATGGGAAGCAGGCAACACCACAGGGATATGCACAGGAAATGACAGTCAATCATTTTGGCAACACATATGTCATTGAGATTGTGAACCCGGTGGAATATGCGTCCTATGTGGAGTACGGCCACAGGACGGCCAATCACAAGGGCTGGGTCAAGGGGCAGTTCATGATGACTATTTCCGAACAGGAACTACAGTCCATTGCCCCGCAGATTCTGGAAAGAAGAATCAAACAGTATTTAGGGGGTGCTATGAAGTGATAAATGCGATCATGGAAGCAATAGGCATTGCCTTGAATGCTGAATTCGGTGACGGATATACAAGCCACATTGAGGAAATAAACCAGGACATGGATGGTCATACATTCTTCATCCAGTGCCTGAACCCTACAAATAACCTGTTCATGGGTAGAAAGTATTTCAGACGCAACCAGTTCTGCATCCAGTATTTCCCACTGTCAGAGGATGACAGGAACCGGGAATGTTATGACGTGCTGGAACGGCTGAACCAGTGCCTGGAATACATAGACGTGGATGGACTTATGATGGGGACACAGATGAACGGAAAAGTGGTGGACGGTGTCCTGAACTACTTTGTCAATTTTGACTGCTTTGTCTATAAGCGGGAAGAAACCACGGAAATGGGGCAGATGATATCCCACACCACAGTGAAAGAAGGTGATTGAGTGGCAAAGGGTAAAGGCAGTGCTGCCGTGGCAGAAAAAAAGGCTGAACTGAATGAACGGAAGTTCACCAAGAAACAGATCATTGCATCTGCCCGGTACAGGAACAGAAAAGACATGGTGTCTGCCCTGCTGGATGACGGCAAGACATACACCATCACAGAGGTTGACCAGAAGGTTGACCAGATCATGAAAGGAAAGGTGAAGTGAAATGGCTTTAGGCGGTGGAACATTCGTTACACAGAATAAAAAGCTGCCCGGCGCATACATCAACTTTGTATCGCTGGCAAGGGCATCTGCCACACTGTCAAGCAGAGGAATCTGCACCATGCCCCTGGAACTTGACTGGGGCGCTGACGGCAGCGTGGTGGAAGTGACCAATGAGGACTACCAGAAGCACAGCATGAAGATTTTCGGCTATTCGGTAGACCATGAGAAAATGAAAGGGCTGAACGATCTGTTTGAGAATGCCCGGACACTGTACGCATACCGTATCAACGGCGGTGGCAGCAAGGCAGAAAATGACTTTGCCGTTGCTGTATGCAGCGGGACCAGGGGGAACGATCTGAAAGTGGTCATCCAGGCAAACGTGGATGACAACAGCCTGTATGACGTGTCCACATACATGGATACAACCATGGTGGACAGCCAGACCGTGGCAAAGGCTGCTGATCTGGCAGAAAACGGATATGTGAAGTTCAAGGCAGATGCAACGCTGGCCGTGACGGCAGCAGCGCCCTTGACAGGCGGGACCAATGGAACGGCAGACGGTGCTGCACACCAGAGTTATCTGGACAAGATCGAAAGCTACAGCTTCAACACCATGGGAGTGGCGATTACTGATGAAACCATCAAGAAACTGTATGTGTCCTTTAACAAGCGCCTGCGGAATGAAATGGGCATCAAGTTCCAGCTGGTGCTGTACCGTCAGGCAGCTGACTTTATGGGAGTTATCAGCGTAAAGAACAAGGTCACGGATGAAGGCTGGTCTGAATCTTCCCTTGTGTACTGGGTCACTGGCCTGGAATGCGGGTGTGAGGTGAACAAGTCCTGCCAGAACAGGAAGTATGAAGGTTCCTTCACGATTGACACGGAATACACCCAGACACAGCTGGGGCAGTGCATTGACAACGGTGAATTTGTGCTGCACAAGGTCAACTCTGATGTGCGTGTCCTGGAAGATATCAACAGCATGGTGACAACCACGGACACAGAAGGGGATATCTTCAAGGACAACCAGACCATCCGTGTCATTGACCAGCTGGGCAATGATGACGCTGTCCTGTTCAATACCAAGTATCTGGGTGTTGTGCCGAACAAGGCATCCGGCAGGACTTCCCTGTGGTCTGACCTGAAAAAAATGCGTGAAGACCTGCAGACGGCGGGAGCCATTGAGAACTTCACTGATTCTGACCTGACCGTGGAACAGGGTGACACCAAGAAGTCCGTTGTGGTCACTGGGACCATTGAGGTTGTGAACGCAATGGGCAAGCTGTACATGACCAATGTGGTGAAGTAATGACAGGAAAGAGGTGAAAAAAGAATGGACAACATCACAATGAAAGCTAAAGACGTGATCGCTGCAAAGCTGGCCGAGTGTTTCATCACCATAGGGACCAGGCGGTACAATTTTATGCAGATGATCGACATGGAATGCAAGGTTGACAAGACCAAGTCCAAAGTTCCCAGGCTGGGGGCGATCATGGACGGTCACAAGGCCTGTGGGATGGAAGGGACTTTCAGCGGAACCGCCCACTACAACCAGTCTGTGATGCGTCAGGCGCTGCTGGACTATAAGAACACTGGGGCTGATACCTACTTTGAAATGCAGATCACCAATGATGACCCCACGTCCACAGCTGGACGGCAGACGCTGATCTTTTATGACTGCAACACAGACGGCGGTGTTCTGGCAAAGTTTGATGCTGACGGTGAATTCCTGGATGAAGAGATTGAAGGGACCTTTGATGACTTCTCCATGCCGGAAAGTTTCAAGAATCTGGTAGGTTTTGTCACTAACTAACAGCTGTGAACCCTTGTGTGGACTTCATATAAGCCCATATAAGGGTTCTTTTCAGCATTACCAATAAAAGTATAAGGAGCGTGTAAAAATGTCTAAATTTACCCAGTTTATGAAGTCCAACAAGAAAGAGAAGAAGAACGGTTTCTTTGCCCCCACGGAATCATTGCGTGACGGCGAGGGGAAGCCCATCAAGTGGGAATTCCGGCATCTTACATCCAAAGAGAATGACAGCCTGCGGGATGCCTGCACCATGGAAGTACAGATCATCGGGAAGCCCAACCTGTTCAGGCCGAAGCTGGACACTTCCAAGTACCTGAACCGCATGATCTGCACCGCCACAGTATTCCCTGACCTGTATGATGCTGAACTGCAGGACAGCTATGGGGTCAAGACCCCGGAAGACCTGCTGTATGCCCTGGTGGACGATTCCGGCGAGTACAGTGACCTGTGTGCATGGATGCAGAAGTTCCAGGGGTTCAGCAAGACACTGGATGAAAAGGTGGAAGAAGCAAAAAACTGATAAATGAAGGGGATGGTGAAGCAAATTATGCTTACTATGCCCTTCATAAACTTCACATCCTTCCATCCGTCTTCCTTGACATGGATGAACAGGAAAAAGCATTCATCATTGCAGCAATCAAGATCAAGATAGAGAATGACAAAAAGAAAGAAAGAGAATTGAAGCAGAAAGCCAAACAGAAAGGCAGGTGATACAGGTGTCATCCATACAGACAGGCATTGAACTGAATGACGGCTTTACCAGCATACTGAACAACATCATCAGTTCCGTCAACCTTGCAGTGTCCGCAATGGAGAATATGCAGGGGGCAATGAATGCTGATATTGATACCAGTTCACTGGCTGGTGCAAGGTCGGAGATTGACCAGGCAACCATTGCCATGAATGAACTGGAACGTGCAATGTCAGACCTGACAGCGCCGTCAGTGGACACCCCGCAGGTGGACATGGGGACAGCCCAGGTCATCAATGTGGATGTAAACCCTGTCATTCCTGACCCGCTTATACCAGACCCGCAGGAGATCAGGCCGGATGTGGTTCCAAACGCACCACCGGAGCCTGTTGACATACCTGTGGAATGGCAGACGGACGGCCTGGATGTGTACACAAGTTCAGGCATGGAGCGGTTCCAGCAGGAAGTGCAGAGTGCTAACACCATGCTGCAGCAGTTAAGCAGTACACAGGACGCTATTGCAAGGCAGGCATTCAACACCAGCATCTTCCCCCCGGAAGCAGTCCAGAACCTGAACAGCATGGCGGTCAGAATTGACAACATCCGGGAACGCATCCAGCAGATAGAGAACAACCCTCTGAACGTGGGAACTGATACGGCGAACAGCGAACTGGAACGTCTGCGGGAGCAGCTGAACCAGGCAGTCATTGAACAGAATGAACTGAACGCTGCCATGGATGACATGGACGTGTCAGCAGCCAATGATGCATACCTGCGTCTGAACCAGACCATATCAGGAACAGAACGGTATTTGAGGGACAACGTGGATGAACAGGGGCGGTTCAACCGGGAGATTGACCAGGGGGTTGATTCTGCCGGGAACCTGCGGTCAATGATCGCCAGCGCCGTGGGAGCCTTTGCCGGACTGGCTGGAATCAGGAAAGCAATAAGCTGGATTGAAGACTGCACGGAAGCCTTTGATACCCAGCGCAACGCTGAACTGCAGCTGATGACGGTTCTGGCCAACACGCTGGATGCAGACTATGTGTCAAGTTTTGCAGTGGAAACAGAGGTCACGGCTGACACGTCAGAAGCTGTTGCGGAAATAAACGATATACAGAACCAGGTTGATGACGTGACGGTGACGGCCACGGCCAACACAAAAGCGCTGACGGCAGCGTTTGACACGATCACGGCAAAGGCCAGTGAAATACAGTCCAAAGGCATCTATGGTGATGAAGCCATGATTGCCGGGGCAGCGGAGTTTTCAACATATTTTTCTGATACCGCTGCCATTGAAATGATGATGGACACCCTGGCAGACTATGCAATGGGAATGTCCGGGGGCGGTGAACTGGATGCCACCGCAATGGTGGACTATGCCACAGGCCTGGGCAAGATCATGTCCGGGTCTTATGATGCCATGACCAAAAAGGGCTTTGAGTTCACGGAAGCCCAGAAAGCGGTCATTGAAGGGACCGCAACCCAGGAACAGATCATTGCAGCCATTGGTGAGGAATACCTGAATATGTCAGAGGACGTGCAGGCTGCAGCAGCAATCAATGCCGTGATTGCGGAATCATGGGACGGCCTGTATGAGAGCATGAGCAACACCCCAGAGGGCAAGATCATCCAGATGACCAACGCATGGGGTGACATGAAAGAAGTCATAGGCGGTCAGCTTTACCCCTATGTGATCTTATTCGTGGATGCAATCACCAGCAACTGGGGGACCATCCAGACAGTCCTGGACAATATCACGCTGGGGCTGCAGGTCATGATGGGGGTGCTGTCCTGGCTGTTAGAAGGGGCGCTGAACTTTGCCCAGGTTGTCATAGACAACTGGTCATGGATATCCCCTATCATATATGGTATAGTTGCTGCTCTGGCTGTATATGGGGCATACCTGGCTATTACCAAAGGGCTGGAACTTGCATCAGCTGCTGCAGCTGGCGCTGTAGCGGTGGGAAAGGGACTGCTGGCAGCTGCAACCATGATAGCAACCGGGGCAACCTGGGCTGAAACAACGGCACAGATGGGGCTGAACAGCGCCATGTATGCCTGCCCTATAGTCTGGATAATCATGCTGATAATTGCACTGATCGCCGTGATCTTTGCGGTGTGCAATGCTATAGCGAAGATGACAGGTATTGCCAATTCCGGGTTCGGTGTCATAACAGGCGGTGTGAACGTGGTCATCCAGTTCTTTAAGAATCTGGGCTTGACCGTTGCCAATATTGCCCTGGGAATCGGAAACGCAATAGCAGCGCTGGCAAGCAACCTGATGACGGCATTCCACAATGCAATCTGTTCAGTACAGTCATGGTTCTATAACCTTCTTTCAACCGCTTTGACGGTCATTGAGGGGATATGCGCTGCCCTGAATAAACTTCCCTTTGTGGAGTTTGACTATTCCGGGATAAGCAGTGCAGCAGATGACTATGCTGCAAAGGCAGCGGAAGCTGCCGGAAACAAGGAAGAATACAAAAATATCGGTGATGCGTTCAATGAGGGGTTCAGCACGTTTGACACGTTTCAAGACGGCTGGGCATCTGATGCTTTTGCAGCTGGTGCTGCATGGGGTGACGGCATTGCTGAAAAGGTCAGTGATTTCAGCCTGACAGACCTGTTCAGTGCAGGGCAGGTCCCATCTGTTGATGATTATGCGTCAAGTTTTGGTGATGCAATGGCAGCCAACGGAATGGCCGGGGACGTGGGTGACATTGCCGGGAACACTGGCAGCATCAAAGATTCCCTGGACTGTACAGAAGAAGACTTGAAGTACCTGCGTGACATTGCGGAACAGGAAGCCGTGAACAGGTTCACGCTGGCAGAAGTAAAGGTTGAACAGACCAACCACAACAACATCAACAACGGTATGGACTTAGACGGTGTTGTGTCCGGCCTGACGGATGCAGTGAATGAAGCCGTTGACAGTATCACAGAGGGGGTGCATGAGTAAATGGCAAAAAGTGGATATGAATTTTTTCTGGGAAAGTGCCTGCTGCCCGTGACCCCTTCAAAGTTGGATGTAAAGATCAAGAATGCGAACAAGACCCTGACGCTGATAAATGAGGGTGAAATAAACATCCTGAAAAAGCCTGGTCTGACAGAAGTGGAATTCACCTGTGACATACCACAGGTGAAGTACCCCTTTGCTGTCTACAAGTCAGGGTTCAAGGGCGCTGACTACTTCCTGGACATTTTTGAAGACCTGAAAAACAGCCGGAAGCCATTCCAGTTCATTGTCTGCCGTGCGCTTCCCAGCAACAAAAAGCTGTTCAACACGAACATCAAGGTGACGTTGGAAGACTACAAGGTGACAGAAGATGCCGGGAATGGCTTTGATCTCACAGTGAAGATCAAGTTGAAACAGTGGCGGGACTATGGGACGAAGACGGTCAACATCACCATCACCGCCACAAAACCAAAGGCAGCGGTGGAACCGCAGAGGGAAGCAACCACGTCACCAGCGCCAGCGCAGGCCACAACTTACACAGTGGTCAAGGGTGACTGTCTCTGGAACATTGCCAAAAAATTCTATGGGAGTGGTTCAAAGTACACCGTTATCTACAATGCAAACAAGGGTGTCATTGGTGGCAACCCTAACTTGATTTATCCGGGACAGGTGTTGACCATCCCGGCAGCATAACAGAAGGGGGTGTGTTCATTGGACGTTGAACTTTTGGTTGCAAATGAAGCCGGAACAAAGGCATATATCCCGCCAGTGGAAGAAGGGGTTGAGTGGCTGACGGAAAGAAGAAGCACCCCCGGAAAGCTGACGTTTAGGGTCATGAAAGACGATATACTGGACTTTTCAGAAGGAAGTGCTGTAAGGCTGAAAGTAGATGGTGACAATGTGTTCTATGGTTTTGTGTTCAAGCAGAGCAGGGACAAAGACCAGATCATCAAAGTCACCGCCTACGATCAGTTACGGTATCTAAAAAATAAAGATACCTATGTGTATGAAAACAAGACCGCTGCCCAGTTCATCAGAATGGTGGCAGCAGATTTTGCCCTGAATACCGGGGCTATAGATGACACCATGTTCACCATTGAATCAAGGGTTGAGGAAAACACGTCCCTTTTTGAAATGATCGAAAATGCCCTTGACCTGGAACTGACAAACAGCGGTGAACTATACGTCTTATATGACGATTTTGGGAAGCTGACGCTGAAACACCTGTCTGAAATGTATGTGGGCAGTCCTGGGGCTTATCTGATGATAGATGAAGAAACTGGGGAGAATTTTGAGTACACATCATCCATTGATGACAACACGTTCAACAAGATAAAGCTGACCTATGACAATGAGGACACCGGGTTCCGGGAAGTCTACATTGCCCAGGACGGGGCGAACATCAACAGGTGGGGCATCCTGCAGTATTTTGACACGCTGTCCAAAGGTGAGAACGGACAGGCAAAGGCAGATGCACTTTTGAAGCTGTATGACAAAAAGACCAGAACCTTGAAGATCACCAACGCTATAGGGGACAACCGTGTCAGGGCTGGTTCCATGGTGGTCATCCGGCTTGATCTGGGGGACATGAAACTGAACAACTTCATGCTGGTGGAATCATGCAAGCACATTTACAAGCAGGGTGAACACTGGATGAACCTGACACTGAAAGGGGGTGAATTTGTTGGCTGATGCAAATGATCTTGTGAAAGCAATGAAAAAGGCAGCAAGGGATGAACGTGAAGCGTCAAAACCTGTGAATGTATTTTTTGGGGAAGTGGTAAGTGCATCACCCCTGAAAATCAATGTTGAACAGAAGATGGTGCTGGGAGAATCGCAGCTTGTCCTTTGCCGGAACGTGACAGAGTACACCACAATGGTCACTGTCCAGTGGGGAACGGAAAAGGAAGAACAGACCCACAAGCACCAGCTGAAAAACATCACGGATGACAGCGGTGACAAGATAGCGTCTGCCTACACGGAGACACAGGACAAGAAACATACGCATGACATTGAAGGAACAAAACAGATGACCGTACACAATAAGCTGGAAAAGGGTGAGCAGGTCATCTTGATAAGGCAACAGGAAGGTCAGAAGTTCATTGTGGTTGACCGGATAGGGGGCAAGTCATGATTCCATCAACAAGCGGTTTTTTGGCACAGGACTTTGAAATTGAGGAACAGCCCAGTCTGACCTACAGGATGGACTTAGACGGTGATTCCGTCCGGGGGTTCGTGGACGGAATCGAAGCAATGAAACAGGCCATATTCAGGATATTAAGCACTGAACGGTATCAATACATCATATATCCCTGGTGGTATGGGATTGAGACGCTTGACCTGTATGGTGAGCCTGTGAACTGGGTATGTGCGGAACTGGAACGGAGAATCACAGAAGCCCTGTGCATGGACACCAGAATCATCAGTGTGACGGACTTTGAGCATGATACCAGCGTAAAGGGTACAGTTCACACCACATTCATCACACATACCATTTATGGGGATATTCCGGCAGAAAGGACGGTGAATATATAAATGTATGAGAATATGACGGATGATTTCCTGCGGGAACGGATGCTTGCCCGTGTATCTGACAAGCTGGACAAAAGACCCACCGCCCTGATCTATGACACGGTGGAAGCAACGGCAAATGAACTTGCGATACTGTACATTGAACTGGAATATCTGATAAAGAATTCCTATGGGGACACCGCTGCAAGGGAATTCCTGATCTTGCTTTGCAAGGACAGGGGAATTACCCCAGAGCCTGCAACCCATGCCGTGCTGAAAGGGGTGTTCACCCCAGACACTATTGACGTGACAGGGCAGCGGTTCAATATCGGTGACGTGAACTATGTGGTCACAAAACAGATATCACCCGGACAGTATCAGGTGCAGTGTGAATCACTGGGAACTGTAGGGAACCAGTATCTGGGGCAGATGATACCCATTGACTACATCCAGGGGCTGGAAACCGCAGAACTGACGGAAATACTGATACCTGGTGAGAATGAGGAAGAAACGGAAGATTTACGGCAGCGGTACTTTGACAGCTTCAATGAACAGTCCTTTGGTGGGAACCATGCTGACTATCTGGCAAAGGTAAGGAGTATTGAAGGAATCGGTGACGTGAAAGTCACAAGGGTGTGGAATGGAGATATACGTCCGGCAGACATGATTCCCAGCAATGCGGTCAAGGCCTGGTATGATGCCACGATCAACACCGTGTCAGCAGAGGTTGCCACCTGGCTGTCATCCGTATTTATGGCAGCATCTGAAAAGAAACTGACTGTAGGCGGGACCGTGCTGGTCGCGGTGGTCAATTCAAACGATTTTGGAGAAGCCAGCGCCGTTCTGCTGAAAAATGTACAGGACATCCTTGACCCGGAAGACAGCGCCGGGGAAGGGATAGGACTTGCACCCATTGGACACGTTGTCCGGGTGAAAAGCGCACAGCCTGTTGCCATAGAAGTCAAGACCACCCTGACCTTTGATGAAGGGTTTTCCTGGAACAACCTGAAAACACCGATCAAGGACACAGTGGACGCTTATCTGCTGGAACTTAGAAAGGAATGGGCATCCGGGACCCATACTGTGGTGAGGGTCAGCCAGGTGGAAGCCCGCATCCTTGCAGTGACGGGAGTGGCAGACATTGCGGACACCAAACTGAACGGCAAGGCTGCAAACGTGACGCTGGGGCAGTATGAAGTGCCTGTGATCGGGGGTGTGGGTGCATGATAAGAGAAGTTGATCTTGTGTCTTATCTGCCGGAGTTCATGCAGGGCTACAAGGAACCTGTGGCAGCACTGAAAGCAGAAGACCCGGAGTTCACTATTGTGTGGAAAGGCACGGACAAAATACTGTACAACCATTTCATTTCAACGGCTGATGAATACGGCATCCAGCGCTTTGAAAAACTGCTGAACATCAGCCCATCAGATGAAGATACCCTTGAATCACGGCGGTCACGCTGTCAAAGCAAGTGGTTCAACCGGGTTCCCTATTCCATGCGGGTGTTCCTGCAGAAGCTGATGGTGCTTTGTGATAACACAGACTTCACCGTCACGGACAATTTCACAGAGGGCTACACCCTGACTGTGGGAACGAACCTTGAACTGTACGGACAGGTGGAAGAACTGGAACACATCATCAACACCATGCTGCCGGAAAATATCGTCATGGAATCACACAACAGCATCCCCTGCAACATCCAGGGTGCTGCCCTTTTCAGTGGCGGTATCTGTTTTGTGAATGCGTTCACGGTTACAAATGATTTTGTGGAAGTCCATGACGTGCAAAGCAACATTGCCTTTGGTGGCAGCACAGTCCAGACAGATATGCTACAGATCAGCATGGACAGCCAGGACACCATTTCCGTCAATGGCAGCGCCGTGTTCAGCGGTGGTTCAGTCTATACAGAGGAAGTCCAGATCAGTGACGGCTTTAATGAGATCATAAGGGCAGACAGCAGTGCAGCGGTAGGCGCAGGCATTGTCCTGGTTGACTTCATTGAAATAAAAAGTTAAAAGAAAGGGAAAGAAAATGGCACAATATTCAAAATTAGTCATCACAAACAACGGTCAGGAACTTATGGCGAAGATGATCGCCGGAACTGGCAACATTTCATTCACACGGGTATGTGCATCCAGCACCCAGTACACGGAAAGCCAGCTGCCCGGCCTGTCCGCACTTAGCGGAATCAAGCAGGAAACGCTGGTGTCCAAAGTCACCCGGACAAACAATGTGGCAATCAAGGTTGAAGCAGCCTTGACCAATGCTTCCCTGACAACAGGCTACTATATGCGGACACTGGGTCTGTATGCGGTTGACCCGGACAAGGGGGAAGTTCTGTATGCTGTCTGTGTGGAATCTACAGGGAACTGCTATATGCCACCGTTCAACGGTGTCACGTCATCTGCTGCATACATCCAGCTGTACACCACGGTGGGCAATGCAGACAATGTCACCCTGGAAGTATCACCGGGGGCATATGCAACCATTGGTGACATTCAGGCACTTGAAGCAGAGATTGCAGACCTGAAAGGTTTTGTTGGCTACACAGACGCTGACGTGTACGGTGTAGAAGTAGACTTTGAAAATAAGAGGTTCACCCGGCTGGCCGGAGCAGCTAACCGCACAGCTGGCGCTGGGTTCGATAACATCCGGGCTTTTGGTGGCAGAAGACGCTGCAACCTGACCAATGACGGACGGGTGGCAGCATATTATGGAGAGACTGGTTTTTCCACATCCGGGAAACTTACCCAGGCAATAGACCGCAACCCTGCAGGTGTCACAACACCTGACCCCAGCTTGCAGTTCGCATCTGGGACCATTGTGCAGGTCATGGTGGAACAGCCTAAATTCTATTACAAGGTTGTTCCCTTAAAGATCGAGAAGCGCCGGAAAGGCGGTATCACCCGGAAGGTCAGATATTATGTGTCTGATACACCAAAAGCAGGCTTTAAGGTTCACCCTGCATTTATTCTGAATGGTGAGGAAATTGACGTTGCGTATTTTGCAGCGTTTGAGGGGTCCCTGTATGATGCAAGTGCATCAGCGTACATCCTGGATGATGCCCAGGTTGCGGACTTTGCCAATGATATGCTTTCCAGTATCGCCAATGCAAAGCCACTGTCCGGCCTGACACAGAATGCCACCAGGGCAAACGTCAGGAAACTGGCACAGAAACGTGGTTCCGGCTGGGAACAGGGGCTGATTCAGACGGCATCCGCTTCCCAGATGCTAATGCTGATTGAGTATGCAGGGTTCAATATGCAGTCTGCCATAGGCATGGGTGCAGTAAACAAGACGGATGACGGCAGTTCCAACATGGCAGAACCCACCGGGGCAACCATCAACCTGGGGAATGCATCCGGCACAGCATCCAATGCCAACGGCATCCAGTTTGTGGTGTACCGTGGTGAAGAAAATTTCTGGGGCAATATCTGGTGGTGGGTGGATGCAATCAATGAATACACGGATGCCACCACCCTGGAATGTATGGTCTACATAGCCAGCCAGGGAACCTATGCAGATGACAGCCAGGCAGCACCATATGAGGATGCAGGAATCATTGCTGCACATGGCAATGGGTATGTGTCCGCATTCTGCTATTCAGAGGAATTTGACTGGCTGTTCATTCCTGGTGAACTGCTGGGAACCACGGCACTTCCTGTTGGAGATCACTGCTGGAATGCCAATACTGGTTGGCGGATCGCTGCATTGGGTGCTTTATGGCATTATGGCTTGTATGCCGGTCCCTTCTGTTGGAGTCTGTTTGATGCTTCCTCTGGTCGTGGTCGGGGTATCGGCGGTCGGCTAGTGTATCGGAGCAAGAAAGCAGTCAAGGCTGCTTAGAAAAAAAATAAACTGTATAAGGTGGCCAGGGCTTGCTTGATGGCGGTGATGAAGGTGAGGGACGGAAAGCCAAGGTCGCTGGGGTGGGGGGCTGGGTGGGGTGGTGGCTTGTCGGCCGGTCCCTTCTGTTGGGGTCTGTATGATGCTTCCTCTAATCGTGGTCGGAATATCAGCAGTCAGCTAGTAAATGCACTAAAACACCCCGTCAGAAATGGTGGGGTGTTGTTATAAGAACCAAAACCCTACACAGGAAACTGGCCACCGTGCCACTAGGCAAAACATTATAGATTCAAAGTCAGACTGTATTAGTAAACCGCCAGCTGGCGGGTTGAAAGTTCGGTCAAAGTGCATACAAGAAAGGGAACTTGTGAAACGGTATGGCAATCTGTATGAGAAAATATGTTCAATGGATAACCTGGAACTTGCCTACAGAAACGCAAAGAAAGGCAAGGGTTGGTATAGAGAAGTTCAGCAGATAGAGAAAAGACCATACTACTATCTGGCAGCGCTTCAATGGAAATTAAAGAACCACCTGTATAAAACATCAGAGTACACAACATTCCTGAAAAAAGACGGAATGAAAGAACGTGAGATATACAAGCTGCCGTTCTTTCCTGATCGTATATGCCAGTGGGCGGTTCTGCAGGTCATTGAACCGCAGCTGTTGTCATACTTCACGGATGACACATATTCAGCTATTCCGAACAAAGGAATACACGCTGCCCTGAAAAGGTTGCGGAAAGCGGTTGACAGCAACCCAGAAGAAATGACCTATTGTCTGAAACTGGACTGCAAAAAGTTCTATCCGTCCATTGACCATGACATTCTAAAGAAACAGTTCAGACGCAAATACAAAGACCCGGAACTGCTGGAACTGATAGATGAGATCATTGACAGTATCAGCACCTGTCCGGCCACAGAAGAAAACATTGCATTTTATGAAGCCCAGGGAAAGGTCATCAACATTGTCACCTATGACAAAAAGCGGTTCATTGACGGTGTTGGCATTCCCATAGGCAACTATTTTTCACAGTATGACGGCAACTTCTTCCTGACACCGTTTGACCACTGGATAAAAGAGGTCAAGCACATCAAGCACTACTACAGGTATATGGATGATATCTGCATCTTTGCAGCCACAAAGGAAGAACTGCTTGCACTGCTGAATGAAATAGATACATATTTCAAAGAAAATTTGAATTTAAGGATAAAAGGCAACTATCAGGTGTTCCCTTCATTCATCCGTGGGATAGACTTTGTTGGGTATCGTGTGTTCAAAGATTATACCCTGCTTAGAAAGACCACCTGCTAGCAGTTTGAACGCAAGATGACCGCAATTCGGGAAAAGGTTGAAAGCGGGAAAGAGATGACCTATTCAGAATGGTGTTCAATCAATTCATATAAAGGCTGGTTGAAACACTGTGACAGTCACCGATTGTCTGAAAAATACATTTTGCCTATCCAGCCATATGCTGATAGATATTATGAAACGCACATCAAAAAGAAAGGTGGTACAAGGAATGAAAGAGTACGGAAAGGTGCAGAGTGTGCAGCAGCCTGAACCTATGGTCATTGATGACTATTCGGTTTGGATTGCGGAGAACATCACCCCGGTTCAGACACCGGGAACTGATGAACAGCCGGGGTTCAGTGGGTATGAATATGACCTGACCCAGTATGACAAGGATGAATACATCCGGCTGATGGATGAAAAGAACGCTGCCCTGTCAGAAGAGATCACCAGCGCCCAGATGGCGCTGTGTGACGTTTATGAACTGCTGGGCTAATAGAAAGGGGTGAAGCAAAATGACAGAAGTATATGCAAACTTAATCATCAAAGGGAAGAAGACCATTGACGAAGTGCCGGAGAAGATCAGGGCTGACGTGCAGCGGGTCTTGACTGAAAAAGGGTTCCCGGAACTGGCAGAAGGTGATGACTGATGATCTTTCAGTTTATCATAAAAATACTTTGCAGAAAGGATGTGAATGAAATGGCAGTGATTTATGCAACGCTGATTGTGAAGGGCAAGAAGTCCTTTGCAGACGTGCCGGAGAAGATCAAGGCACAGGTCAAGGAAGTCCTGGTTGACCTTGACTGCCCTGAACTGGCAGAGTAAAGAACCAGACAAGGAAAATATCAACAAAGCGAAAACAGCCGTCATATGGCGCTTATATGAGCGTACAGACGGCTGTTTGTGCGTCCAATGATGGACAGAAAGGACAGAGACTATGAAACAGGCTATTTGCACAGCGCTGGGAGTTGCGGGTTCCGCAATCGCAGCAGCTTTTGGTGGATGGAGCGCCGGACTTACCACCCTGGTCATCTTCATGACCATTGACTACATTTCCGGGCTGATCGTTGCTGGGGTATTCCACAAAAGCCCCAAAACAGACACCGGGTCACTGGAATCTGGAACGGGTTGGAAAGGCCTGTGCCGGAAGGTCATGACCCTGCTGTTCGTGTGGGTGGCATATCGGATTGATCTGACTATAGGAACCAACTACATCCGGGATGCCGTCATCATTGCATTTATCGCAAACGAACTGATCTCCATTGTGGAGAATGCCGGACTGATGGGTGTTCCCATGCCGGACGTGATTGTGAAAGCTATTGACGTGCTACAGAAGAAAGGGAAAGGTGATGGGGATGGCTGTTAAGATCGGCAGTGCAAGGATAGATGAAAACGGCAACATTTCAGGCGGTAAAGCAGGAGATCAGACCCGCCAGGAAGTTGCCACACAGAACTGGTATCTGCACACCAAAGGCTGGATTGTGGCCAGGCCGAAACAGGAAGCGGATGCAGAAGCCATTGCCAGCAATATGCAGGCTGGGTGTGACAATGACCACATTGGTTATTGCCAGACCCACAGAACATCAGCCACAACGGCATCAAAGGAATTCGGATATGATCTGTCCAAAGTCACAAAGGACTGTGAGGTGGACTGTTCCGAACTTGCCCGCATCTGCTGCCTGTATGCCGGAATCAATGTGGGGACCTTCAACACCGCATCAGAGATCACGGCGCTGAAAGCCACAGGGAAATTTGACATACTGACAGATGATAAATACTGCAAGTCATCTGACTACCTGAAAAGGGGTGACATTCTGGTCACGAAGACCAAAGGTCACACGGTGGTTGTCCTGACCAATGGGGCAAAGGTTTCTGCACCGCAGACCACACCGCAGACACCGCAAACTGCACCGCAGACCACCCAGAAGGTGGTATCAGCGCTGTACAAGAGTGCTGCAGTGTCCGGGACCTACACGGCAACCACAGACCTGAACCTGCGGTACAAGCAGGGGGTCTTGACTGATGACAATGTGGTGTGTGTCATCCCTGCAGGAAAGACCGTCAGGTGTTACGGTTATTACAACCTTGTGAACGGTGTGAAGTGGTATTTGGTGGTCTATGATGGCAAGTCTGGGTATGCGTCAAGTAAATACTTAAAGCGGTCTTGACCGTCTTTTGCACCGTGTTTCTAATTTGTTTCTAAATGGCACGGATTGCACAGGATTCCAGAGGATTCCTATAATGAACTTTTCCCATTTTATGCGGTATTTAAGGGCTGTTAAAAGGGGAAGGTTTATGATATAATAACCTCATTCGCGACAGGAAATGGCCCAATGGCCATCCATATAGTATGTGCGGACTGCACAGCATCTGCTGTCGGGAAGAGCACTGGTCACGGAAAACGGATTAAGAGTTGTCTATATAGAATACTGGGGGCAAGGGGGAGCGGCACAAAACTGCTCCTCTTTTGATATGGGGACAGGGAAAAGGCGGGGCGAAAATATCTATAGCGGGAAAGGGATTGAGGATATGCGGATCAGAAGGGCACAGGCCGGAGACATGGAAGGGATCAGCAGACTGCTGTTTCAGGTGCTTGCGGTACATCATGAGGGCAGGCCGGATCTGTTCAAAGGAAATGTGAAAAAGTATACGGATGAGGAATTGGCCAAATTGATGGCAGATGACAGCCGCCCCATATTTGTGGGGGTGGACGAGCTATCGGAACGGGTGCTGGGCTATGCCTTCTGTGTGTTCCAGCGGCAGAAGGACAGCAATATCCTCACGGATATCAAGACTTTGTATATAGATGATCTCTGTGTGGAGGAGGAATTGCGGGGACAGCATGTGGGCCGCCGGATCTATGAGTATGTGTTGGACTTCGCCCGCAGGGAAGGCTGCTACAATGTGACGCTGAACGTGTGGGCCTGCAATCGGGCGGCTCTGCGTTTTTATGAGAACTGCGGTCTGACGCCCCAAAAGATCGGCATGGAGAAAATATTGTGAGCGGGCCGGAACCTGTAATTTGCCATTTGGTGGTTTTTGGGTCATATGAGGGCTTGACAAGTACGCCGGATCATAGGACAATGGTGATACAGTGATCGTGCAAATGTACATGGATTCATGGTACAACGCCAAGAAAAAGCGAGGTAGGAACATGCGCAGGAATATGAGAAAAGCAGTACTTTCCCTGATGCTGGCCGGGCTGGTAGGGGCTCAGGCATTGCCGGTTCGGGCCCAGACCCAGTGGTATGACGACTCGGACATTGTGCGCGCAGATATCAGTTATGAAGATATGGAATATGTGGGCTATGACCCGGCATATGCTTATAGCCTGATAGAGGAAATGCGCACATTATCCCTGGAACCGGGAAACGAGGAACAGATCATCGCGAATTATGATCTGATGGGCAGGGAGCTGGATAAGCTGTATACCCAGCAGGCGCTCAATGAGATCCGCTATTACAGAGATGTGAACAATGAGGAATATGCCGGTATTGACACTCAGCTGCAGCAGATCTACCGGGAAGTGGTGGATCGGTTTCTGCAGACGGTGCGGGATGTGCTGTGTACGGATTACAGGGAATCTCTGGGTGCTCATATCGGCGATGAGGAGATGGTAGAGGACTATCTGGACTACGAGGATATGACTGAGGAACTGCAGGCCCTGCTGGATGAAGAGAATGCCCTGGAGCAGCAGTATGACCAGGCCAGCATGGCGGAGTACACCGTTACCGTGAAGGGAAAGAAGTGGACGGAGGAATCCTACAACGAGGCCATAGATGATCTGACCTGGCGGGAGATGCTGGCCATCAGCACGGCACTGGACCGGGCAAAGAACGAGGCTATATGCCCGATCTTTCTGGATCTGGTCAGGAACCGGAATGCCCGTGCGCAGATTTACGGCTATGACAATTATGCCGAGTATGCCTATACCGATCTGTATAACAGGGACTATACCATAGAGGAAATCCGTTCCGTATATGCGGCGGTCAAGGAATATATCGTGCCGGTGCTGGCGGAGGTGGAGGAGTATGTTTATGCGGGGAACCTGAATGATTTGATCTATATGGATTATCACAGGGGGGATTATGTCATAGATGGGGTAGGCCGCCATATGGGGGATATTGACCCGGCCCTGGCGGAGGTATATCAGTATATGGTGGATTATCATCTGTATGATATTGACTATGATCCAAACAAGATGAATGTGGGATACACCACTACTTTGTTTGAATACCAGGAGCCTTTTATTTTCAACACGCCGGATTATTCCTATTATGATCTGGAGACCATGATTCACGAGTTTGGCCATTACAACGAGGCGTTCCATGCGGGTACCACCCTGCTCACGGACGTGACCAATATGGACGTGGCGGAAATCCACTCTCAGGGGCTGGAACTTTTGTATCTGGAATATGCGGACGATGTATACGGGGAGGGACTGGGTGACACGGCGCAGCAGATGATCCTGTACCAGATCCTGTATTCCGTGGTGGACGGATGCCTGTATGATGAGTTTCAGAACGCCGTGTTCGCAGCGGATCATGAGATGACGGCGGAGGAAGTAAATCAACTGTTCCGCAGACTTTCGGAGGAATATGGCTACACATATTATGACAATTCCGATGTAGCCTATGACTGGGTGGATGTGCCCCATACCTTTTCTTCCCCCATGTACTATGTCAGCTATGGAACTTCCGCGCTGGCGGCGCTGGATATCTGGACTCTCTCACAGGAGGATCGTCAGGCCGGGATTGACAAATATATGGAACTGACCACTTACGGACTGACCACCACTTACTGTGAACTTCTGGAAAAATGCGGACTGAAGAGCATTTTTGAGGAGGGAACCATCCGGGACATCGCCCAGGCGGTTTCGGACTATACCGCCGCACTGGCCTCCGGGGAAGCGGGCGGCAGCGATGCGTCTTTTGGCGATTATGAAGAAGACGAGGCGTTTAACCAGTCCATGTGGGAGAGATTCGGCGGTGAATTGGCTGGCAGCAGCGGAGGCAGTGCTTCCGTTTCGGATATAATGGATCATTTTGCAAGAGTCTATCTGTTCGTCCTGCTGGGAACGGAGGCGCTGACGGTGATTACCGTTCTGATCATCATAGGCATGCTGTCCTCCAGAGAGAAGAAAAGGTAACGGCCGGAATAAAATCAGAGAAAGGAAATATATCAAATGAGTTGTCTCGGTAATCTGTTATGGTTTATATTCGGAGGATGTGTGGGGGGCCTGGGCTGGCTGCTGGCCGGATGTCTGTGGTGTATCACCATCATAGGTGCGCCGGTGGGGATGCAGTGTTTCAAATTCGCCTCCATGTCCTTTTTCCCTTTTGGAAAGGAAATCCAGTATGGCGGGGGGACTGTTTCCCTGGTGGTGAACATTATCTGGCTTCTGATTTCCGGGATTCCGCTGGCGCTGCATCACCTGGCCTGGGGCTGTGTATTTTGCATAACCATCATAGGGATTCCCTTTGGCATGCAGCATTTTAAACTGGCAAAGCTGGCACTGATGCCTTTTGGGGCCAGCATAGTGTAGAAAATAGGGTGTTTTCGGCTTCCCGGAAGCACCTTTTTGTATAATAGGAGGAGGAAAAAGAGATGGCAGAGGAATTGAAGAGCAGGAAAGAAGTACCGGAGGAGTTGACTTGGGATCTGTCCCATATTTATGCCTCGGAGGAGGACATGCTGCGGGACGCAGAGAAGATGGAGAGACTGGCCCGGGAGATTGCGGAAAAGTATAAGGGCCGTCTGGATACGCCGGAGCGGATTGATGCCTGCGTCACGGACTACAGGCAGGTGTATGAACTGATGACGCTGACGGGCAGTTATTGCAGCCTGGCGGCATCGGTAGATTACTATGACAATTACAACCAGGAGCGGGACGGCAGGATCAGCCGCCAAATTGCGCAGATTCAGAGTCTGCTGAGTTTTATCAAGAGCGAGATCCTGGAACAGCAGGAAGAAGTCATTGAAAAGGCCATGGAAATCAGTGAGGGCAATAAGCATTATCTGCGGGATCTTCTGCGGGACAAGGCTCATAAGCTGCATCCCGAGGCGGAGCGGGTGGTGTCCGCTCTGAGCCGGAGCCTGTACAGCGCGCCCTATGAGATCTACAATATCGCCAAATTGGCGGATATGAAGTTTGATCCATTCGTGGTGAACGGGAAAGAGTACCCGCTGGGATACACCCTTTTTGAGGATGATTATGAGTATGAGCCGGATACCCAGGTTCGCCGGGCAGCTTTTGAGGCTTTTTCCAGGAAGATCCGGGAGTACGAAAACGTGACGGCGGCGGCCTATAACGTCAATTTGCAGACGGAAAAAACCCTGTCGACTCTGCGGGGATTTGATTCGGTGTATGATTATCTCCTCTTTGACCAGAGGGTCAGCAGGGAACTTTATGACCGCCAGATCAATCTGATCACGGAGAAACTGGCCCCCCATATGCGCAGATATGCTAAGCTGCTCCAGAAGGTGCACGGGCTGGACAGGATGACCTTTGCGGACCTGAAACTGCCCGTGGATCCGGAGTATGCTCCGGCAGTAACCATCGAAGGCTCCAGGGAGTACATTGAGAAGGGGCTTTCCATTCTGGGAGAGGAGTACGTGCAGATGGTGCGTACAGCCTATGAACAGCGCTGGGTGGATTTTGCCCAGAATAAGGGAAAAACCACAGGCGGCTTCTGCTCAAGCCCTTATGGAAAGAACTCCTATATCCTGTTGAACTGGAATAACAGGATGTCGGATGTGTTTACGCTGGCTCATGAATTGGGACATGCGGGGCATTTTATATCCTGCAACAGCAGCCAGTCCATTTTCGACACCATGATTTCCACCTATTTTGTGGAGGCGCCTTCCACCATGAACGAACTGCTTATGGCCCATTATCTGTTAAAGACCAGTGAGGATAAGCGCTTCAGGCGCTGGGTGCTGGCCTGTATGATCGGTAACACTTATTATCACAATTTTGTGACCCATCTGATGGAGGCGGCTTACCAGAGGGAGGTCTACAAGATTGTGGATGCCGGGGGCAGCGTACAGGCGGAAAGCCTGAGCAACATTATGCGGGATACCCTGCAGAAATTCTGGGGGGATGCGGTGGAGATCAACGAAGGCGCGGAACTGACCTGGATGCGCCAGCCTCACTATTATATGGGGCTGTATTCTTACACTTACAGTGCCGGGCTCACCATTGCCACCCAGATGTGCAAGCGCATCGAAAGCGAGGGCGCAAGCGCCATTGAGGATTGGAAGAAGGTGCTGGCGGCGGGAAGCACGCTTTCCCCTGTGGAACTGGCAGCGCTGGCGGGTATAGACATTACCACAGACGCCCCTCTTTTGGATACCATTGAAACCATCGGAGCGATGATTGACGAGATCTGCGAACTGACGGAACAATTATAAAAACAGCGGAATTTTAATATAGGAGAAAAATATGACTGGACTTGAAATCAATCCCATCACCCGGCTGGACTATCCTGATCCGGATGTGATTCGTGTAGAAGACACTTATTATATGGTGAGTACCACCATGCATTTTATGCCAGGATGTGAAATTCTCCGTTCCTATGATCTTCGGAACTGGGAACATGCGGCTTATGTATATGACAGGCTGGACAGTACGCCCGGCCAGAGGCTGGAAGGGGAAGAGAATATTTATGGCAAGGGCATGTGGGCCGCATCCATCCGTTATCATAAGGGTACTTTCTACATATGCTTTGTGGCCAATGACACCCATAAAACCTACCTGTATACGGCGGACAGCATAGAGGGGCCCTGGGAGAAAAGGTATGTGGAGGGATTCTTCCATGATTGCTCTCTGCTGTTTGATGAGGACGACAGGGTGTATATTGCCTACGGAAATAAAAACATCTATATTACGGAACTGAAAAGTGATCTGAGCGGCCCGGCGGAAGGAGGACTGCACAGACTGGCGGTCAGCGACGAGGGACATCCCAGTCTGGGTTATGAAGGGACCCATTTTTACAAAATAAACGGGAAATACTATCTGTTTTTTATCCATTCCCGAAGGGATTGCTGGAGAAGGGTGGAGGCATGTTTTGTGGCGGATTCCCTGACCGGGGAGTTCACCGGCGGCGATGTACTGGACGATGACAGGGGGTATTGCGGCCAGGGTGTTGCCCAGGGCGGGATCGTGGATACTCCGGAGGGAAAATGGTATGCCATGCTTTTCCAGGACAGCGGAGCAGTGGGGCGGATTCCCATACTGGTGCCGGTGGACTGGGAGAAAGGCTATCCCGTATTCGGAAAAGGGGGGAAAATCCCGGAGAATTTTGAGATAAAAAGCACCCGTCCCGAATATATCTACCGGCCCCTGGTGGAAAGTGACGATTTCCGGGGGGAACTCAAGCCCTGCTGGCAGTTTAATCATGAGCCGGATCCGGCACTGATCCGGCACGACAGGGAGAGTGGCATCTGGGAAGTGCGGACAGGAAAGGTTTGCGGCAGCCTGACCCAGGCCGGGAACATAATCACCCAGAGGATGCTTTACCCTGGCTGCGCCGGGGAGGTCACTGTGGACGGAAGCGGCCTGGGAGAAGGGGACTTTGCCGGTATCTGCGCGCTACAGGGATGTTATGGCTTTATCGGTATTACAAGGAGAGAGGGAGGGCTGTACCTGTCGGTGCGAACAGTTACTGCCGGTGAGAGTTCCATGAAGCCCCTGGGAGCCAATGAAGGGCAGGACAGGGAGCAGGCTTTCGTTCCCCTGGAGGGAAATGCCGTGCAGTTGAAGCTGGAGGTGGATTTCACCAGGATGAAGGACACCGCCGCCTTCTATTATCGGAATGCAGACGCAGAGACGGACGCTCCGTGGATCCAGCTTGGCGGGCCTCACAAACTGTATTTTAAGCTGGATCATTTCACGGGCTGCCGGTTTGGCCTGGCGGTTTACTCCACGAAGGAGCCCGGAGGATGGGCGGCGTTTCGCAATTTCATTTATCAGGAGAGATAGCGCCTGTGGAGGAGATTCCCGTTATAGTTCGGAGGGAGTGGGGCCGGCCTCTGTATGAGAAGCTGGGGTTTGCGGCGTCTCAGGAGTGTATGGTGCTGAATCCTGGAGAATGACGGTACAGGAGGAAATAAGAGTGAAGAGACCTGTGATGATTTTGTTTGACTATGGGCAGACATTGGTAAACGAGGCTCCTTTTGACGGGGTGAGAGGTACCGAGGCGGTGCTGCAATATTGCGTGGAGAATAAGTACCATCTGACGGCGGAACAGATTCAGCAGGAGGCTGCCGCCATCAACGGCGAACTGGGCCGGTTTGACCCGGCCAGACGGCATCTGCAGCAGGTGGAAGTGTCCAACCACATGTTTACTGCCTATCTGTATGAGTCTCTGGGAATCAAGTTATCTTTGACCGGCGAACAGTTGGATCAGGTGTTCTGGGATGCCGCTTCTCCGGGCAGACCAACGGAAGGCTGCACGGTTTTTTTGAAATATCTGGCGGAGCAGGGAATCCGTACCGGAGTGATCAGCAATATCAGTTATTGCGGGCAGGTGGTGGAGCGCCGGATCAGAAATTTGTT
>OFFV01000309.1_pt1 | contig 40519 bp, 29 predicted proteins | sample 1521461 | NCBI WGS metagenome assembly OFFV01 (sample SAMEA3504120, study PRJEB24116) | mouse gut metagenome | biome: mouse gut; feature: mouse-associated habitat; material: faeces | place: Denmark | collected 2011 | reverse complement strand
CAGCCGGGAAGGAAGCCAGGACCGGAGCGAGCGGTACAGCCGGGAAGGAGGCCAGGACCGGAGCGAGCGGTACAGCCGGGAAGGAGGCCAGGACCGGAGTGAGCGCTACAGCCGGGAAGGAAGCCAGGACCGGAGCGAGCGGTACAGCCGGGAAGGAGGCCAGAGCCGCCGCGGCAGATATGAGCGGGGCGAGGGAAATACCCGGCGGGACCGAGGATCGGATCGTCGTGAATATCAGGAGAACAGGTCTGAACGCCAGGGCAGAGGAGAACGCCAGGAGCGGGGAGAGAACCGCCGCAGAGGTGATTCCCACAGCCACCGTCAGGGCACCCCGGGTAATCGCCCGCGCAGGGAGCGCAGTGATCATGAGTGGGAACAGAATGATTGAAACGGGAAATTCGGAAGCCGGTATGCTGAAGGATGGGGAGCGCCTTGACGATTTGCAGCGCAACGGATATCGGATCATCCAGCATCCGAACAAATTCTGCTTTGGCATGGATGCGGTGCTGCTCTCCGGTTTTGCAGGGGCCAGAGAGGGGGAACGGGTGCTGGATCTGTGTACCGGCACGGGGATTATCCCCATACTCATGGAGGCCAGGACCGGGGCGGCTCATCTCACCGGCCTGGAGATCCAGGAGGAAAGCGCGGATATGGCCCGGCGCAGCGTGCTGCTCAACGGATTGGAAGAGAAAATAGACATTGTGACAGGGGATATCAGGGAAGCAGGCCATTACTTTTCGTCTGCTTCTTTTGACGTGGTCACCTGTAATCCCCCTTATATGATCGGTAATCACGGGCTGGCCAACCCGGAGGCCCCCAAGGCGATTGCCCGGCACGAGATTCTCTGCACCCTGGAGGATGTGGTGGGACAGACCGCCAGGCTGCTGAAGCCGGGCGGGCATTTTTATCTGGTACACAGGCCCTTTCGGCTGGCGGAAATTATTTCCCTGCTGGTGGAGTACAGACTGGAACCCAAGAGAATGCGCCTGGTACATCCTTATGTGGACAGAGAACCCAACATGGTTCTGGTGGAGGCAGTGAGAGGCGGCAAACCCCGTATGACAGTGGAGAAACCCCTGATCATTTTTCAGGAGCAGGGCAAGTACAGCCAGGAGATTTGTCAGCAGTATGGATTTTGACATAATAAGCGGACACCGTTCCTCTGGTGCTTCTTCGGGGAGGGACATGAGGGCCGGGAGACGTGAGATAAGCAGGGAGGACAGGATATGGCCGGTACATTGTATCTGTGCGCCACCCCCATCGGGAATTTGGGGGATATGACCCCCAGGGTGGTGGAAACTTTGAATATGGTGGATGTGATTGCGGCGGAGGACACCCGCAACAGCATTAAATTATTGAATCATTTTGACATCCATACCCCCATGACCAGCTATCATGAATATAACAAGGTGGAGAAGGCGCAGCTGCTGACGGAAAGACTGCTGGCGGGGCAGAATGTGGCGCTGATCACGGACGCGGGGACTCCCGCCATCTCCGATCCGGGGGAAGTGCTGGTGCGCATGTGTCTGGAACAGGGCATACCCGTCACCAGTCTGCCCGGTCCGGCGGCCTGTATCACTGCCCTGACGCTTTCGGGGCTGTCTACCAGGCGCTTTTGCTTTGAAGGATTCCTGCCTGCGGAGAAAAGGGATAAAGCGGCGGTTCTGCAGGAGCTGTCCCAGGAGAGCCGCACCATAATACTCTACGAGGCGCCCCACCATCTGGTAAGAACACTGGAGGAACTGCACCGGGTTCTGGGACAGCGCCGGATTACCCTGTGCCGGGAACTGACCAAACGCTTTGAGACGGTGATGCCCACCACCTTGGAGGGAGCTTTGGCCTACTATCGGGAGGAGGAGCCCAGGGGAGAATATGTACTGGTCATCGAGGGAAAAAGTCTGGCGCAGAAAAAGCAGGAAGATATCGCGGCCTGGGAGGACAAATCCATAGAGGAACATATGGAATACTATCGTATGCAGGGATTGGACGAAAAAGCGGCCATGAAACAGGTAGCCAGGGACCGGGGAGTGAGCAAGAGAGATATCTACTGGCATCTTCATGTGGAATAATATATGCCCTGGAACGGTTTACAGAAAAACGCAGTAATACAGGATATGCGGGCAGCTTAAGGAAGGAGAACATATGGCGTCGAATTGTGACACTTGCGTCAATTATGTTTTTGACGAGGATGAGGAATACTATTACTGTCTGGTAAATCTGGACGAGGACGAGATGTACCGTTTTCTCACGGGCTCCCAGGGAGCCTGTCCTTATTACCGGCCTGACGATGAGTACGGCGTGGTACGTCATCAAATGTAAGGATGAGTAAATCTTAAATTTGACATAAAATAACATATTGTGCAAATGCATAGGAAATTCTCCGTGGACACATACTATCTCTGGAATTCAAAAAGCGGTTGTTCGGACAACTGCGGGACTTTCATAAGGAGGTAGAGACATGTCCAACATTTCAGAACTTGAATTGCAGAATCTCAGACACCTGATCGGCGGTTATGACACCACCCACTGCAAGATGAAGGAGTACGCGGAGGGCGCCCAGGATCCCCAGATCAAACAGTTTTTTGAGAAAGGTGCCCAGTCTGCCATGCAGAACAAACAGCAGTTGATGAAGTTTTTAGGGTAGAACCGGCGGAAAATAAGCGGATCTAAGATAGGAGGAGCAGACGATGCAGATGCAGGAAAAAACCATGGTAGCGGATACCCTGACCGGTATCAACGGGGAACTGGTGCGCTATGCCGAGATGATTCCCCAGACGGAGAATAAGGAACTTAAGCAGACTTTGAAGCAGTTTCGCAATGCCTGCGAGCAGTGCCAGGAAGAGTTGTACGGCATTGCCCGTGAGAAGTCTTACTATGTGCCCGCCAGCAAGGCCACCGAAGAGGAAGTGGCCCATGTGAAGAGTCTTTTCACCAGCAAGACATTATAAGAGGCGTTAAACGGCAGAAATAAGTCAAATGGAATAAAGCGGCGGAAATGGCCTTTTGATAGGAGAGGCTGTTTCCGCCTTTTTTCAGTTCAAAATTTTCATTAAAAAATCCGAATACATAGGATTCTTCATATTGGAGAGACTAAAGAGGAATCACAGGCGGGAATGGATAGCACAAGAGGATATTGTACAGTTACAAACCTACTAAAGAACTGTGAGTTTTGCTACAAAACAGAGTTTAAAACTTGTATATATGTACAAAATGTAAAGAAGTCACTTGACTTATATCCTGGATATGGTAATATAGACTTACAAAATGTAAAGTTACAAAATGCATAGAAAGGCAGGGAGGCGCAAAGTGAAAAAGAAGGTATCAATCAGGAAGGTGCTCAGCCTGGGACTGGCTCTGGCGATGCTGACAGGTCTTTTATCCGGCTGCGGCAAGGAGGAGAAGGAGAAGAACACATTCACTTTTGCCACATGGGCGGCCGGCACGGAACTGGAGGAGTTTCAGGCCATCATCAACAAAGTGAATGAGGCGGCGGGCGGAGAGTATAAAATCGAGGTTCTCAGCATCCCCTCGGACTATTATGTAAAGATTTCCACGAAGATTGCGGCCAAGAATTGCCCGGATTTCTTCTGGATGACCCAAGAACTGATTTCCAAATATGCTCAGATGGGAGCGCTGGCCAATATCACGGAACAATTTCAGGGCAGTGAGAACCTGACGCCGGATATGTACTACGAGGGAGTGGTTGCCTCCGCCATGTATGACGGTTCCTATTGGGGACTGCCCTGGATCGCCAATCCTTTGATTGTTTATTACAATAAGGACATGTTTGACGAACTGGGTATCGCCTGTCCCGGGCCGCAGGATGACTGGACCTGGGAGGAATTTCTGGATGTATGCCGGAAGTTCAGCGGACAGGAGTACAGAGGCAATACCGTCTATGGCACCGTGGTGGACGGCTGGCCCAATATAGAGACTTTTATCTGGGCCGGAGGCGGGGACATCATCGCCGAGGACGGGCAGACCATTCTGCTGAGCAACCCGGAGGCACAGAAGGGAATGGGCTATCTGCAGACCATTGTGGCGGAGAATCTCAGTCCCAGATATGCGGAGGTGGCCAGCCTGGGCGACAACAATGTGTGGTTTGAGAAGCAGCGGGTAGCCATGTATTTCGGCGGTATGCAGGATAATTTTGAGAACAAGATTGCCGCCATGGGTGAGGACGAACAGTTCCAGATCGGCTATGCGCCCATGCCCATGTGTGATGACGGCGGGGCCTGGAGTTTTGACTGGACGGCTTCTACGGTAATGGCCAAGTCCCTGGAGGGCAATGAACTGGCTTACAAGGCTTTGGAGGCGGTGACGCAGGCGTTCTTTGAGTGGAAGATCGCGCCCCCGGTGAAAGACTCTCTGGAAAATGTGCTGGAGATCGCTCCTCAGAAGGCGGCGGCCATGGAAACCATCGGCTACACCATGGAATATGCCCGCTCGGCCAATTATATCCCCGAGTGGTCGGATATCAATGACAAGTTATGGTACAACCTGTATGTATCCCTGCTCAACGATGCGAACTTTGATTATAAGGCCAAGATGAACGAGATACAGCAGTATTCCGAAGGCCTGGTGAGCAAGCGGCAGTAGGGGCATACGCAGCAGCGCGGGCGCAGCCCCAATCATGGAGCGCGCCCGGACGGGAACATGCGGCCCCGGCGGGGACGGACAGAGGCAGTGCGGGTAAGCCGCGCGGATTGGAGTGTTTATGAGACAGAAAAGGCAGAGGGCGGGATTCTATTTTGTACTGCCGTGGCTGATCGGGCTGTGCCTGTTTACGGCGCTGCCCATGGTGGCAGCGGTATATATCAGTATGACCGACTGGGATATCGTGGGGAATGCCAAATTTGTGGGACTGGAGAATTATATCACTCTGTTCAAAGCGGAGGAATTTGTCAAGAGTCTGTGGGTGACGGTGCGCTATGCGGTGATTGCCGTTCCCCTGATCATCGCCACATCCCTTACGATTGCGGTGCTGGTCTCCAAGAATCATAAGGGCACGGGCGTTTTCCGGGTCATCTATTATATGCCCGCCATAGTTTCCGGCGTGGCGGTGGCCATCGTGTTCAAATGGATTCTGGATCCCAGTTATGGATTGCTGAACGGTATTCTGGCATTTTTCCATATACAGGGACCGGACTGGCTGTATGACCCGGACTGGGTGCTGCCGTCCTATCTGATCATGGCGGTATGGGGGGCGGGAGGAAGTCTTCTGACCTACCTGGCGGCGCTGAAGGATATACCGGAAGATTTGTATGGGGCGGCCATGATAGACGGGGCCAACACCCTGCAGAAAGTGCGTTTTATCACAGTACCCCTGATGACGCCCATTATTTTCTACAATCTGGTGCTGGGGATCATCGGCGCTTTCCGTAAGTTCACCGATGCCTATGTGCTGGGAGGCGCAGGCAAGGAAGGCAATTTCTACATGGTCTATCTGTATGAGGAAGCCTTCGGGCATTACAGGATGGGGTACGCCACGGCATTGGCATGGGTTTTGTTTGTGATCATCCTGCTTCTCACATTTATAGTCAACTGGACTAAAAAATATTGGGTATACAGCGAGTAGATACTGATTAACACAATCACACAGATACAGCCGGAGCATGGCTTCAGCCATACTCCAGGTATGCGGGAATGAGGGATATTTGGATATGAGCGCGATAAAAGTAAAAAAACCCGGAAAGCATATGGGACAGGCAAGGCTTGTGTTGTGGTATGTGGTGGTATGCCTGGGGGCGGTGATCATGCTGCTGCCCTTTGCCTGGATGATCAGCACCAGTTTCAAGGCGGAAAACGAGATTTTCACCGTGCCCATCAGATGGCTGCCCTCCAGGATTACGCTGCAGAACTATGCGAAAGCGCTGGAAGTGGTACCGATTTTCAAGTGTATGCTGAACACGCTGATCATCGCTTTGCCCAAGATTCTGGGAGAGGTATTGGTGTCGGCCCTGGTGGCTTTCGGCTTTGCCCGGTTTGAATTCAAGGGGCGCAATACCATGTTTATGATAATGCTGGCCACCATGATGCTTCCCTATGAGGTGACCATGATCCCCACCTTTATGGTGTGGTCCGGGCTGGGATTTTCGGACAGCTATGTGCCCCTGGTCCTGCCGGCGTTCTGCGGTTCGGCATCCTTCATATTCTTTCTGCGGATGTATTTTGAGACGGTTCCGAAAGATTATGAGGAGGCGGCCTGGATCGACGGGGCAAGGAATATGACGGTCTTCCGCACGGTGTTCCTGCCTCTGGCAAAGCCTGCACTGGTCACCATCTGTCTGTGGTCCTTCATGGGCACCTGGAACGACCTGCTGGGACAGTTGATCTATATTGACTCCCAGGAGAAATATACCATACAGCTTGCCCTGGCCTCCTTCAGTTCCATGACCGGGGAAACCCTTTGGGGGCCGCTGATGGCGGCGTCATTTATGGCTTTGATCCCTGTAATTGCCCTTTTGCTTTACGCTCAGAAGTACTTTATGGAGGGCGTAAAGATGGGCGGCATCAAGGGATAAGCAATAGAAACTACTTTACAAACATTTTTAAATGGAGGGAATTGGTATGAAAAAGAAATTATTGGCACTTGGAGTAGCGGCGGTGATGTTGGCAGGATGCCTGACCGCATGTGGTAATGACGGCGGCACCAGCGCTAAGGGCGGATGGACTCCGGTTCAGGAATTTACCTACAAGGATATCGCCTCCTGGGGCAGCATGCAGACCCCTTCTGAGGGAAGCGGCGCGGGAAGCATCGCGGCAACCAACGATGCGGACGGCTATGTGACCATCCAGGCTGCGGCCGATGGCTGGGGCGGCGTGGAGTCAGGATATTTTGAGATCGATCTGTCCAAAGAGCCTGTGATTCTGGCTAAGATTTTTGAGAATCCCGACGGCTACAACTGGGGTATGAAGGTGGTTCCCGAGAATCCCATGACAGACCATGAATGGGGCCTGTATGTGATCAACGACAACAATCTGAAATGGAACAAATACGCGGGCGTGGATCTGAAGGAGGCTCTGGGTGAAGATTTTGTGGGCATCTATGGAGAACAGTGCAAGATCAAACTGTGGATCTATCCTGCGGGCGGTCCGGAAGGTACCGTGTCCGTGTCGGAGATCCTGGTGCTGAACACGAAATAATCGGAATCGTAACGCAGGGTGGAGGGGGGACTTCCACCCTGTGTTGTTAAAGGCTGGAAAACGAAGGCGAGGGCGGCATGAAAAGGCTTACGGCATTTATACTGGTGATTATAATGATAGTGATGACATCCTGCGGGCAGGGTGCGCAGGAAGGGGAAAGGGATATGAACGGACAGAAGGAAATACCCCGCATTGCCCGGTATGGCAGTGAAATACCCGGAGATTATAAGTGGTTTGACTACAGGTCCGCAGCTTTGGCCTATGACGCGCTGCTGTATGGGGAACAGCCGGAAGGGGCGTATTTCCCGCTTCTCTGGCAGGATGCGGCCCATGATACCTTTGGCTTTGCGGCCTATGTGGGAGACGGCCGAACCGGCAGTAACGGCAGCCAGGAAGCGGTGGCCACGGTGGCTTCCGTACTCAGCGCCACACTTCTGGGAGTGGACAAGAGCAGCCAGAACGGGATCAATTATGTATCCCAGCTGCATGCCTATTTTTCACAGGAGGAAGCTGTGGTACTGAACAATCCCGGCGGCAGTTCTCAGGGGGCCTCCATGTGGTATATGCTCTACCCCGCCATTCTTTTTGGGCAGGTATCTGCTCTTTATCCGGAGGAAACACAGATTCGGGAGGACGCTCTGACCACCATGGAAAGCTGGTATCAGGCTTATCTGGTCATGAAGGAGTCGGGCAGCTTTGATTATACCGGATTTGACTTTTCCACCATGCAGCCCTATGCAAATGGTATATGGAAGGAGCCGGACTGCGCGGCGGGCATTGCGGTGCTGATGCAGATGGGCTATGACATGACGGGCAGGCAGGAGTACGGGGAGGCCGTGGCCGGCTGCCTGGATTATCTGACAGGGTATGAGGGAAGTCCTCTCTACGAAGTGCTGCTGTATTTTGCGCCCTCCCTGGCGGCCCGGCTCAATGCGCAGCAGGGGAAGGCCTATGATGTGGATAAGCTGTTGGCCGATTCGCTTAACGGAAGTTCCATTCCCCGGGGCGGCTGGGGCTCCATCACCGGGCAATGGGGAGACTATACCGTGAACGGGCTGATCGGAAGCACCTCGGACGGCGGCGGATATGCCTTCTCCATGAATACCTTTGCGGGCGGCTATGCTTTGGCGGATCTGGCCAAGTATGATCCCCGGTATGCCAGAGCCCTGGGCGTTTGGTATCTGAACGCGGCGTCTGCCAGCCGGTATTTCTTCCCCGGGGAGACGGCCCCGGAGAAGCAGTCTTCCACAGGTCATGAGGCGGCCATGGAGTTCATCGGCATCGCCGGCAAGGCTGTGCCCTTTGAGGGGATACGTAAGAGCAGCAATTCCCAGACGCCCTGGGTGGGGGGAGATCCCACCGTTTACGGCTGGGCCGACACGGATCTGTCCCTTTACAGCGGCGGACACACGGGGATGTTTGCCGCCGTGGCGGAGGCCACGGATGTGGAGGCCATATTGCGGATTCGGTGTGACGGTACACCGGGCATGGCCTCGGGCTGTGCCACCAGCCTACTGTATAATCCCCATGACCGGGAGAAAAAAGTGACTTTTATGCTGCCGGAGGGACGCTGGGATTTGTTTGACAGTGTGGAGAAACAAATTGTGGCGGAAGGCGCGGAAGGAAGCGCGGTGCTGACTCTGGGGCCGGGACAGGCGGCGGTGTTGGTGGAAGTGCCGGCCGGAACCCGGATTGTCCATGAAAACGGTCAATATACGGCCAATGGCGTCTGGATTGCCTCGGACACGGTGACCGTGGAGATCGACGGACTTGAAAACAACGATAAGGTAAGCGGCCGGGTGAAACTGGAGATCCTGGTGACCGCCACAGATCCCGAAACCACCGTCTCGGAAGTGGTGTTGGAGATCGACGGGAAGGAGACTTTGTACGGGCCGGGGGAGGACGTGATATTCCAAACCGGAGAGTATGGTACCGGCAGCAAAAATGTGAACGTCACGGTGCGGATGTCCGACGGCAAATCGGATGCGGCGGGCATTCGCCTGAACTTTGAACAGTAAAAACAGTAAAGGGGACAGACATGATCAGAGAACCGAAAAGACCCATTATCACCCCGGCGGATGTAAAACCGTCCAGGGACTTCCTCAAAGTGGACGGCGTATTCAACTGCGGCGCGGCAAAGCTGGGAGACGAATATATCCTGCTGTGCCGGGTGGCGGAATCCTGCAGGGAGCAGGAGGACGGATATGTGTGCATACCCGTCTATAACGAGAAGACGGAAAGGCTGGAAGTGGTGAAGCTGGACCGGGAGGAGGTGGGGCATAAATATGACATGAGCGATTCCCGGATGATTTTCCGGAAAAATGCCAGCGGTATCAAAAAGATCAAGTATCTGACCTCTCTCTCTCATCTTCGCCTGGCCCGCAGCAGGGACGGCATTCATTTCCAGGTGGAAGAGCAGCCGGCTCTTCCGTTTTCCGGGCGATATGAGAGATGGGGGATGGAAGATCCCCGTATCACCTATATGGAGGAAGAGGGCAGATTCTGCATTACCTATACGGCGGTGTCGGAACTGGGGGCCATGCCGGGGCTGCTGCTTACCCGGGACTTTAAGGAGTTCGAGAGGCTGGGAGCCATATTTCCTCCCGAAAATAAGGATGTGGTTCTCTTCCCCAGGAAAATAGGCGGGCTGTACTATGCCTGTCACAGGCCCGTGCCCTATGAGATCGGCACCCCGGATATCTGGATGGCCTCCTCCCCCGATCTGGTACATTGGGGCGGGCACAGGCATGTATGCGGTGTGCATGAGGAAGGCTGGGAAAACGGAAGGATCGGCAGCGGCGTGCCGCCCCTTTACACGGACAGGGGATGGCTGCATATCTATCATGGGGCGGACGCCCATAATCGGTATTGCCTGGGAGCCATGCTGACGGATTTGGAGGAACCCTGGAAAATCCTGGCCCAATCCTCCAGGCCCATACTGGAACCCCGGGAGGCATATGAACAGGAGGGTTTCTTTGGAGGGGTGGTATTCGCCTGCGGATGCGTGGCCGAGGGGGCTGGGCTGACGGTCTACTACGGCGCGGCGGACGACAAGATCGCCCGGGCGGAACTGTCTCTGGAGGAGATATTTAATTCGATGGAATGGGTGTAAAACCCAGAAAAGAGGATGCTATGAGGACTATTTGGGAAATGTTGGAGGAACACAGAAAGGAGAGAGGGGCAGCGGCAGCAGTGCGCCCGGTCTTTCAGGGGGTAGAAGGCTATGATGTATACAATCCCACTGCGCCTTTTTCTTATCAGGGCAAAACCATGATTTGCGCCCGGGTAGAGAAGCGGGACAGCGAGGTATCCCAGGCTGTGTTCTTTGAGGAAAGGGAAAAGGATGTGTACCATGCAGCGGAGGGCTGGGATCGCTATGATTTGCAGGATCCCTGCATCACCAGGGTGCTGGGGCGCTATGTCCTGGGGGGGACGGAGGTGTTTCCCCACCCGGAGCAGCCGGGGCGCTTATGCTGGCGCACGGTGTTTTATTATGGAACAGACCCTGCCCATATGGAGCGTTTGGCGGAGGGACCGGAGGGCATGAAAGATGTGCGCCTGGTGGAACTGGCGGACGGCCGCGTGGGTATTTTTACCAGGCCCCAGGGAGAAAAGGGGGGCCGGGGGAAAATCGGTTTTACCATAGCGGAGGATTTCGGAGGCGTGACCGCCGCGGCCATGGAGGATGCGCCGCTGCTGGATCTGTTTGGCCAGGAGGAATGGGGAGGTGTGAACGAAGTACATCTTCTTCCCGACGGCAGACTGGGCGTGCTGGGGCATATTGCGTGCTTCAGGCCGGACGAAGTGCGGCATTACTTCCCCATGGCGTTTGTGTATGACCCCGCCGCCGGAACATACACCATGCCCCGGATTCTGGCGGAGCGAAAAGAACTTCTGCCGGGGCCCAGCAAACGACCTGATCTGGAAGACGTGCTGTTCAGCGGCGGGATTATATGCCGGGGGGACGAGGCGGTATTATATGTGGGCGTCTCAGACTGTGAAATTCAATATGTAGTTGTGCCAAATCCGTTTTTGGGTGTATAATAGTATGGAAAGAACAAGATGGTATGAGAAAACAGTGTTTTATGAGATATATGTACCTTCTTTCTGCGATGGCAACGGGGATGGCATAGGGGATCTGAAGGGAGTCATTTCCAAAATACCTTATCTGCGGCAGCTGGGGATAAGCGGGATATGGCTGACTCCCTTTTATCCCTCCCCCAAGGCGGACAACGGGTATGATATCAGCGACTACCGGGACGTGGACCCGGATTACGGAACGCTGGAAGATTTTGACATGCTTCTGCACAGGGCCCATGAGGCGGGGATTCGGGTGATCATCGACATGGTGCTGAACCATACTTCCCATCTCCACCCGTGGTTTGGGGAGAGCAGGAGCAGCCCCCGGAGCCCGTACAGGGACTACTATCTGTGGGAAAAGGAGATTCCGAACAACTGGGAATCTTTTTTTGACGGAAGCGCCTGGACCTATGATGAATCCGCCGGCCTGTATTACTATCATGCCTTTTCCCGGGAACAGGTATGTCTGAACTGGTCCTCCGGGCAGGTGTGGCGGGAATGCAGGGATATTCTGCGATTTTGGCTGGACCGGGGAGTGGACGGCTTTCGGCTGGATGTGATCAATTTCCTCAAGACGGACCGCGCCGCATTAAAAATGGACAATCCTGCGGAAAACGGCGGGATGCGTCATGTATATGACAAGAATCAAAAGGGAATCTATGAGGCGGTGGGCAAGATTTCGGAGGCGGTACATGCCTATCCCCACAAATATCTGCTTGGGGAGATCGGGGAGGAGGATCTTTATCTGATCAAATCCTATGTGGGGCCGGGGCTGTTGGATTCGGCCTTTCAGTTCAACCTGGGCAGCATGGAGAAGCTGGATATCGCCTATATGGCGGATCAGATGAGGAAAATGGAGGCGGAAGGTATGTATCCTACCCTCTTTTTCAGTTCCCATGATATGAGGCGGCATTTCAATCGTCTGTGTGGTTTGGACACAGGGAAGGCAAAGCTGCTGGCCATGTTCCTGCTGACGGCCAGAGGCATCCCCTTCCTGTACCAGGGAGAGGAGATCCCCTTAGAGGACGTGCCCGTGGAGAGGCCGGAGGATCTGAAAGATGTCCAGGGCCGTTATGGCTATGAGAAAAAGCGGAGAGAGGGAGCGGATGAGGAGGCGGCGTTTCTGTATGCCCGGGAGCGGGCAAGGGATTATTCCCGGGGTATGGTGGACTGGCAGAGAGCGGAAGCGCAGGAAGAAAATTCTCTGCATTCCGTATACCGAAGGCTTCTGGAGATTCGAAAAAGGCTTCCTTCCCTGACTCTGGGGACCTATGGAGAGATCCGGCAGCAGGACGGACTGCTGTACTATCAGAGAATATGGGAACAGGAGCGGGTGGGAGTATATCTGCAGTTTGGAGAAGAAGCGCTGGAGGCTCCAGACCAAGACGCATTGTTTGAAGTGAGGGATGAGAGGGGAAAATTGAAAGGATTGCTGGTCTGCGAATAGAAAGAAAAGTTAGGAGGAGGTTGCTTTGAAAAAGGTTTCGATGCAGGATATTGCCACAGAACTGGGGATATCGAAAATGACGGTATCAAAATGTTTCAAGAACAGTGGAGATATTTCTGAGGAGACAAAACAACTGATCCTGAAGAAGGCGGACGAGATGGGGTACGAGTACAAAAAGCGTATAAAGTACCGAATCGCCGTGCTTTTTTCCGAGGTGTATTTTGAGCCCAACGAGAAATTCTATAACGGATTGTATAAGCGCCTGCAGGAACTGGAGTGGGAAAACAGCATGAAGTTTTCCCTGTTTTACGTGAGCCGGGAAGACGAGCGGGGAAATGTGTTCAATGCCGGCGTGGAGGGCCATGACGGTGTTATGCTTCTGGGGCAGTTCTCCAAAAAATATGTGCTGTATCTGCAGGGGACGGGGCTTCCCGTGCTGTGTCTGGACTTTCAGTACCGGGGCGTGGAGGCGGACTCGGTGGTGTCCGGCAGTTTCCAGGCCAGTTATTATCTGACCTCCCATCTGATCGACAGGGGACACCGCAGAATTGCCTTTGTGGGTAATCTGAACTATACCAACAGCGTGAATGATCGTTATCTGGGGTATTATAAGGCTCTTCTGGAGGAGGGGATCAATCTGGATTCCCGGTACCGGATTGACGACCGGGGGCAGCAGGGCATATTGGAGCGGTATGAACTGCCGGAGGAGATGCCCACGGCGTTTGTGTGCAACAATGACCACGCCGCCTATCTGCTGATCCGCCAACTCCGGGATGCGGGGCTGAAGGTACCCGGGGATGTGAGTGTGGTGGGGTTTGACGATGTGCTCTATTCCGAGATCTCTGATCCCCCCATAACCACGGTGCATGTGAACAGGCGATTTATGGCGGAACAGGCCATTCTGCTGATGAAGCGCAGGTTCCAGCATCCCGAAGCCAGATCCCGGACCATTACCATAGACTGTTCCATAAAGTTCCGGGAGTCGGTGGACGATATAAAAAATTGAGAGATTTTTTTGCAGCCATAGGGGGAAGTGACATGAAATGGAATATGTTAAAAAAGGACAGCAATGAACAGAATAACAGTCCCGATCCGGACCTTACCAATCCGGACGCCGCGCTCAGGCATGTGCTGGACAGCCTGCATGGCTGTCTGCAGACGCCTGACCGGGTGGAGGGGAATCGGATCTATTGCCCGGACTGGCAGATCACCATCGAGCCTTGGATCGAGCAGGTGGACCAGCGGGGAGCAGTGGTCAATTTCCATGTTTCCGCTCCCCAGTGGGGAAAGGACTTGTTTGAGTGCTGTGCCGGTATGGGAAGCGACACGAAACAGGCACTGGGGATGGCCTGCGGTTCTTTCCTGTTTTCCTTTATGGACGGAATCGTCCAGATGGAAAGCGGTCAGACTGGAGAAAGCCTGGAGACGGAATTTGCCGGTAAGCCCCACCGCTGGAAGGCCTATCTCAGCAATATCGTGGGCATGGGCAATTCGCCGCAGACAGAGGATGCCCGGGTGTACTGGGATGCGCTGAAGGAAGAAGTGGTGAAAAGGCTGGGCAATCAGAAGCTGTGCTTTGTAAAAGTATTTCTCTCCAGGTCAGGGGAAAATATTACCGGGGAATGCCGGATCGACGATGTCAAGAGCGAGGCGCTCAGTTCTATTGTGGCGGATATGGCAAAGGAATGGGATGCCGGTTATTTTGCGTCCCACAAGGCATTTTTCTTTATCCGTCAGGAGGAGGAGACAGTGCTGCCCTATCCTTACGCAGGGCGTCAGGGCTGGGAGATTCTGCGGGAAAAGGTGAGGACCGCCGCGCTGATGTTCCATGCCAGCGGGGACCAGGAGCAGTATGAAACCCTGCCCGAGAGGCTTGCGCAGGCTCTGGGAGACGCCACTCTGGCGGCGGAATGCTACTCTTTCCTGCCGGAGATCTGCGCGGAGAACGCGTTTGACCAGATTACATATGCGGAGACGGTGGAGATCCTGCCCTACGGCAGGGAGGCGGTCACATGCTACAAGAATCAGCTGGCGGATTACTGGCCCCTGCACAATGCACTGTTTTCCCTGTTTGAAGAAGGGGCGTTCGGTGATGCCGCCAATGACATTTACCGGGAATATATCGGCATGAGCGCCATCTACAGCGTAATTTGCCAGATAAAAGAAAAAAACGGAAATGATGCCATGGGGGGCGGGGTCCTTTCTGCCCTGCTTTTCAATATGGACTCAGATTTTGAGATCCGCTGATAAGGCACCGGAAGCATGGCCGGTTCATGAGAAAAAACAATAAAATACATGGTTTTTTTATAGGTTCTATGGGAAAATGGATCTGATAAACAATGCGATGCCCGCTCTGACAAAAGCGGCAGGAAAGGCAGGATTCCCATATGAAGGTTACAAAAAAACTGTGTTATGAGTACCGCAACGCTCCCATTCCGGGAGGCGGCTATGTGACGGGACTGTTGTATCATCAGCAGACGCCGGGCATATTGTACGCCAGAACGGATATCGGGGGCGTTTATCGTTATGAGACGGAACAAAAAAGATGGAAGAGCCTGATTGACCATGTGACCATGGAGGATTTGGACGAGTGCTTTCCTGCCGCCATTGCTCTGGACGACCGTTACCCGGAGCGGCTGTATATTGCCAGCGGCGTGGGGGGCAGGGGAGTGGGTAAGCTGTCCGTCTCCGAGGATTATGGGCAGACATTCCGCTATGCCCGGATTCCTGCCATGGTGCATGGCAATCTCAGCGGCAGAGGCACGGGACAGCGCCTGGTGGTGGATCCCGGGGACAGCGATACCCTGTATTTTGCCAGTTCCAAAGACGGCCTGCTGCGCACCCGGGACCGGGGACAGAACTGGGAGAAGCTCCCGGTGCCGGAGGAATACATGACTTTTGTGTGGGTATCAGAAGACAGCCGGACACTGGTGGCGGGGACGGCGGGTTACACCAGCCGGATTGATGACACACGGCGGGGGCACAGCCTGTATGTCTCCTATGACGGCGGCGGGAGCTTTGAGCCGCTTGAGGAGCCGGAAAGCCCCATTATAGAGGACAGTAAGATGAACGGGCTGGTGGCCCAGCGCTATGCCTATGACGGCAAATATCTTTTTGTCACCATGTGCGCCACCGGCCGGTGGAATTATCTTGTGGATCTGGGATATAGCTGCGATACCGGGGATACCATCGGGGGAAAGGTGCTGCGCTACAGCTTTGGGGAGGGCAGGATCAGCGGCTATACGGATATCACCCCGGACGGCAGGGGGCAGCGGACCGTCGGTTATCTGGATTACGGCTTCGGAGGCGTGGACATTTGTAAGGCCAGGCCGGGGCTGGTAGCCTGTGTCACCCTGTGCAGGGAAAAACTGGACGCGGAATGCCTTTATGTGTCGGAGGATTACGGGGATAGCTGGCGGGTAAGCCTGTGGGGGCTGGAAGCAGGGGACATCTATTTCAACACCTCCTATATGAAGCCGGAGTACAACGGCGGCCGCAGTCTGCTGCACTGGGAGAGTGATTTGAAGATCAATCCCTTTGACGCAAACGAACTGTGGTTTAACTCAGGAACAGGGGTGTTTACCACGGATGCCCTGCTGAGCGACCATCCCCGGTATCACGACCACTGTGACGGCATCGAGGAGACGGTGCATCTGAATGTGTATGGGCCTGTCTGCGGTGAGGTGCAGATGGTGGACATCGTGGGGGATCTGGGGGGCTTCGCCTTCCGGGATCTGACAAAGCCCTGCCGCAATTCCTTTGACGATGCGGAGGGGAATCGCTACATTACCTGCATCAACGCGGATTTGTCGGACATCGACGGCAGCATGGCCATCATCACGGCCCGGGGCAACTGGCGGGGCAAGACAAAGGGGGGACTGGTGCGCACCCGGGACGGCTTTCATACGTTTCAGCGGATTCCCATGCCCTGGGGACAGGGGGAGAAGATTGACGCCGCCATGGCGCAGATTGAGCGGCCCAATGTGAACCCGGGCTGGGTGGCCATGTCTCCCCAGGGGCAGAATATCGTCTGGTCCATTGCGGACCAGATCTGGCTTCCCATGGATCTGGTGATTTCCAGTCAGGACGGCGGGGAGAGTTTTGCCCCGGTGAAGGTGCTGAGCCCAGACGGCGCTCCCATATCAGTGCGGCAGGTGGAGCAGCGCCGGAGGGGACAGTTTTCCGGGACCTGCATGAAGGTGTACTCGGATCGGATCAATCCCATGCTCTTTTACGGGTTCGGCGAGGGAGGACAGATCTATGTGAGCCGGGACGGAGGAGCGGTTTTCAGGGAGAAGAGACCTGATGAAGTGCGGACGGCGGAGGGACAGCTTTTGGAGGAGATGCCGGCCTGTGACTTTGGCATGATTGACACCGCCAACCATACGGAGGTCCGGGGAGCGGCGGGAGCCAGCGGCATTTTCTATATCGCCATGGGACGGGCCGGGATGTGGAAGATGATCTACAGGGCGGAAACGGATCGTCTGGAACTGATCCGCTTAAGCGCCCAGGGGGATAGCTGCCTGCGGATGGGCCTGGGGCTTGGGCGTCCCGGCAGCGACTATGTGACCGGCCCCAAGGCCCTTTATCTGTGCGGCAGCATAGACGGGCAGTATGGCTTCTATCGGACCTTGGATGAGGGAAAGACTTATGAGCGGCTGAACAATGACAGGCAAATGTATGGGGAGATCAACAGCATTGACGGCGATAAGAGAGTGTTCGGAAGATTTTTCCTGGCCACCGGCTCCCGGGGGGTGCTTTACGGAGAACCTGTGGGAGATGGGGAACATTAAGCAGGGCTCAGCCCATGGGGTAAAGGGCCAGCGAGAGTATATAATATCGAATTATAATGAGGAGGAGAGGATATGATGGTAAGTGTGGAACAGAACAGAATCGTAATCATCGAGGGTAAAAAAACTCTGTGGCTGGAGCCCTGGGGCAAAGACGCTTTCCGGGTGCGCATGACCGGAGAGGCAGTGATGGATCCCCGGGACTGGGCGCTGACGGAGCCGGTGGAGGACTGTCGGATGCAGGTCTCCGTGGAGGAGATAGACACCACGGATCCCTGGTATGCCACCCAGGAATACTCTCAGTATCATCAATCCGGCAAGATATACACAGCGGTAAACGGCAAAATCAAAGCGGTGATCAATCCCGAAGGATGGATCAGTTATTATAATCAGAAGGGGGAACTGCTGACCGAGGAGTACTGGCGCAACCGCAACCGAATCAATCGGTACTGCACTTCCCTGCGGATCGACGCAAGAGAATTGAAGCCCCTTCCCGGCAGCACGGATTACGAACTGACCCTGCGCTTTGAGGCTTATGACGATGAGAAAATCTTCGGCATGGGCCAGTATCAGGACAGACATTTGGACAAAAAGGGAGCTACGCTGGAATTGGCCCACCGCAACAGCCAGTCCAGCGTCCCCTTTCTGATTTCCAGCAGGGGATACGGCTTTTTCTGGAACAATCCGGCCATCGGTACGGCCACTTTTGCGGCTAATCGCACGGAGTGGCACGCGAAAAGCACCAAAAAGCTGGATTACTATATTGTGGCGGGGGATACGCCTTTTGAACTGGAGGAGCGGTATGCGGATGTGACGGGCCACAGCCCCATGATGCCGGAGTACGGTCTGGGATACTGGCAGTGTAAGCTGCGCTACCGCACCCAGGAAGAATTGCTGACGGTGGCCAGGGAGCATAAGCGCAGGGGCCTGCCCATGGACGCCATCGTGGTGGACTTTTTCCACTGGACCAGACAGGGGGAATTCAAGTTTGAACCCAGGGACTGGCCGGACCCGGAGGCCATGGTCAGGGAACTGCGGGAACTTGGCATCGAGCCGGTGGTGTCCGTATGGCCCACCATTGATGAGCGCAGTGAGAATTTTGGAGAGATGAGCGGAAAGGGATATCTGGTGGCCCCGGACCGGGGCATGGCTTACCATATGTCCTGGATGGGCAATACCGTATTTTATGACGCCACCCATCCCGGCGCCCAACAGTATGTATGGGAAAAGTGCAGGAAGAATTATTATGACAAGGGAATTCGCTGCTTCTGGCTGGACGAGGCGGAACCGGAGTACGGTCCTTATGATTTTGACAATTACAGGTATTATGCGGGGCCCGCGCTGCAGTGCAGCAATGTTTATCCCCTGGGCTATGTGAAGGGTTTTTATGACGGCCTGAAAGCGGCGGGGGAGACGGAGATTCTGAGCCTGGTGCGCTGTGCCTGGGCGGGAAGCCAGAAGTACGGGGCACTGACCTGGTCCGGGGATATTCATTCCTCCTTCCGGGCCATGCGGGAGCAGCTGCAGGCGGGTCTCAGCATGGGCGTAGCCGGAATCCCCTGGTGGACTTCGGACATCGGCGGCTTTATCGGGGGCGACATTCAGGATCCCTGTTTTCAGGAACTGCTGGTTAGATGGTTTGCCTGGGGGGCTTTCTGCCCGGTGTTTCGCATGCACGGGGAGCGTTCTCCCTGGTATGAGAGGGAGCAGGAGTTCATTGACGGTGTGCGGCAGCTTACCAGCGGACAGGATAATGAGGTATGGAGTTTCGGAGAGGATAACTATGAAATTCTGAAAAAGTTCCTGTTTATCCGAGAGCGGATGCGTCCCTATATCCGGGAATGCATGAAGCAGGCCAGCGAAACCGGGGCTCCGGTGATGCGTCCTCTGTTCTTTGATTTTCCCCGGGACAAAAAGGCATGGGAGGTGGAGGACGCCTATATGTTCGGCCCGGATCTGCTGGTGGCGCCCGTCATGGAGGAAGGCCGGAGGGAAAGAGAGGTTTATCTTCCCCAGGGCTGCAAGTGGACGGACGCAAACACCGGGGAGATATACGAAGGGGGCAGAAGCATTACCGTCCCCGCTCCTCTGGACCTGATTCCGGTGTTCGTTCGGGAGGGCAGGGACTGTCCGGTCTATGAATAGTTTATAGGATTTTATTAAAGATATTTAAGTTTTTTTTAAGACTGTATAAGTTTTCTTTAAGACTGTATAAGGATTCTTTAAGGCCATTGTAGGGCCGGGTTCGATATGCTATGTTTATTTCAGGCGGGAGAAAAATGTCCTGCCTGAAAATCTTTTCTGAGAAGAGGAGGCAGAACCTATGAGAAAAACCTTTATTAGATGGAAACTGTTTGCGGCAGTGACAGCGCTGTGCGTGGAAGCACTGACGGGCTGCGGCCAGTTGGGCACAGGCGGAGAGGAAACAGAAGAAGTTGTCCGTCCTGCCGACCCGGAAGATGTAAGTATAAGCGAAGAAACGGCAGTCGATGAACCTTCGGATGCGACGGAGGATAACGGATCGGCCTCCGGCTCCGAACGGATATCCGTGCTGGAGGGCAGGGAGCCTTTTGATCTGCTGACCCAAACCTGGCAGGAAGCGGAGAAGGCAACGCCCGCCCCTGCCCTGTGGAACCTGACCGATTATCGGGAAGAGTTGTTCCAGGCCCCCCAGGGCCTGAAGGACCCTCAGGGCCTGAAGGACCCTCAGGGCCTGACCTGTACAGCCAAATACCGGGCGGTGGAGGGGAAGGATTATTATATCCTGGCCTGCTATGACAATTATCTGGAGGATACGGAAGAATGGGAGTCTCTGTACTACCTGAACCATATCGACGGGGATACCCTGGAGGCGGAGTCCCGGCAGCTGCATCTGGAGGAATTGGGTCTGGAGAATTCCTATTGGGCCGCGTCGCTGGATGTGGCAGACGGCAGAGCAGTGGTTTTTGTACAGGAGCAGGATGCCCAGTCGCAGATGATCGGGTACTATGGAGTATGGTTTGACCAGGAGGGGCATGTGGAGGATAGCTGTGATCTGATGCCTGCCCTGGAGGAGGCCAGGTTGATCCGGGAGGATGGTTATCTGTGGAATGATACTGCCAAGTGGGACGCCAGAGGATATTATTGTGTCAGGGGAAATGACGACAGCGGGCAGTACGGGATTATTGACCCGGAGGGGAAGCTGGCCATGGTGCTGGATCCCCTGCAGGGCCTGGAGGAGGCCATTGTGAACCTGTATCATGACAGCCAGGGGAATTGTATCTGGGAGGCGGTGAGCTACAAAGATCTGGCCAATGTGTTCTGGAGCATCGGCGAGGAGCAACAGACAAAGTTATTCCAGGGCGAATATCAGAATGTGAGCGGGCGCGTCATAAACGCGTATGGGGATCTTTATTATGTGAATTCCAATAATATTCTGGTGCGCTGGGACGCTTCCACGGGCAAACGCGAAAACCTGTATCCCGGAGGAGGCGCTTCCTTCAAAGAGTACCGTGCCGCTCTCCAGAACAGCAGGGGAGACCTCTTATTTTTCTATGACGACGGCAGCAGGGATTATCTGTATCAGATTGCCAATGAAGATGTGGAACAGGTGAAATTGACTTTGGCCTGCTATGGAAGTTTTACGGATTATTATTATAATATGTATGTGAGCGAGTTTAACCGGCTGCATCCGGGCGTCCAGATCAGCCTGCAGGTGGCGGATAGCTGGGACAAGCAGGAGGACAACTGGACCAGAATTCAGGCAGATCTGGTGGCGGGAAAGGGGCCGGATCTGCTGATGGCTCCTCCCGCGCAGCTTGGGGTTCTGCAGGAGAAGGGCCTGCTGATGGAGTTGTCACAGGTATTGGATCAGGAAACCAGGCAGCAGCTTTTCCCGGGAGTGCTGGAACACGGCATGATAAATGGGGGACTTTACAGCGTATCCCATATGGCCAATACTTCCACCCTGCTGGTCTCCAAGAAGCTATGGCCGGAGGATACCTGGACTTGGGAGGAAGCCATGTCCCTGCTGGAAGAACTGGAACAGGCCGGCCAGCCGGTACAATCCATTCTCAATGATCCGGTTCATAATGTATTGACAGGAAATTATCTGTTGTGCCAGTTCTTCCTGGCAGACCTGGATCATTGCTCTCTGCTGGATCTGGAAGAAGGAAAGGCCTATTTTGACTCGGAAGAATTCTGTCGTCTGTTGGAAGTATGCAAGAAGTATGCTCAGAAAGAAAGTTCCATAGAGAATTCCTATACCATGGATGTGGAATTGACTGCGGCCAGGAAAAGGCTGAAGGAAGGAGAAATTCTGTGCTACAGAAATATTGAATCTTCCGTAAGTTTCTGGTTGTTCAGCCAAGATCTGGCTGACCTGGGGGAGGACTATCATCTGGTGGGATATCCCACCGAGGGCGAGAGCGGCAATTTCCTGAACTGCTATGACGGAACCGCAGTCAATGCTGCCACGGAACATGCGGATTTGGCGGCGGAGTTCCTGAATTATATTGTAAGCCGGTCCTGTCAGGAGAGTGCGGACACACCTGTGCGGCGGGATGTGTTCTCTGGCAGGATATCGGAGTCGCCCGACTATGTAAGACCCGACTCCAAACCCGTGGTATTTCTGCGAAATTCCCAGGGCGGCTCCATAGAAGTAGACGCCAAGCCGGACGGCACATCCTATCTTCCGGAGTATCTGGCCTTCATAGACAGCTGCAAATCAAATGCAGGCGTTACGGATATCATAAAAGATATTATCCGGGAGGAGGCGGAGGTGTTTTTCAGCAGCAACAGGACCGCTTCATCGGTGGCCCACAATATTCAGAGCCGTGTACAGCTGTATCTGGATGAAAACTGGTAAAAGGGCTTGACAAACGTCATATTAACTCCTATACTTTCCTTAGCTTCATGTTATTTACCATGAAATTGGGTATTCTATATTAGGAGAGGCCCTGATAAAAGGAGAGGTTACGAGTATGCTGGAAAAAGTAAAAGAAATCATTGCAAAGCAGTTGAATCTGGATGTGGATGAGATTACCGAGAGCACTTCCTTCAAGGATGACCTGGGAGCAGATTCATTGGATCTGTTTGAGTTAGTGATGGCGTTTGAGGAGGAGTATGACATTGAGATTCCCTCTGAGGACCTGGAGGACATTGCAACGGTTGGCGATATCATCAAATTGATGAAGGACAACGGCGTAGAAGAATAACGGCAGTAGATACCAAAACAGCCCCGTCTCTTTGAGGGGTTGTTTTTGCGGCTGCTTGAAAATATGAAGGGAGCGTACATGGCATGAATCTGAAAGAACAGATTACAAAAATGGTGGAAAGCATTTCCAAGGATAAGAACTTGCAGGAGCAGTTTAAAAAAGAGCCGGTAAAGGCACTGGAGAGTGTGCTGGGAGTGGATTTGCCGGAGGATGTGATAGAGCAGGTGATTGCGGGGGTCAAGGCCAAGTTGACGGCGGACAATGTGTCGGACGCGGTGGATACAATAAAGGGTCTGTTTAAAAAATAGGTTAATACATAGCAGTATATATGAAAAGCAGAATGAAATATCCTGCCACAATGAAAGTGGCATTGGTTTTTCTTAAGGGTTGTCGACAAAACTTACTTTAGTGATGCCGGCAATCAATATACCAATAAGCGCAGCTGTATCTACAAGCAAAACCGCAACTACACTTTTTATCAATCCATATACAAACATGATAGAAAAGACCTCTACTGACAGCGCAATAAAACATAAATAGTTTGATAAATATTCTGTTATAAGTTCTCCGTAGGTATAGTTTATTAAAAATCTCACATAGATAACCGGTCTTAACAAAATACGGATACAGATACAAGCCAATGGATATACATAAATAAATTTCTTATCTACTACCGAAGTTGCTATTCCACTGTCCCACTGAACAGGAATCTGGGAGGGCAAGCTCGTATATGATAATATTCCAATTAATAAACACAGTGATGAAATAATTGCCCATGTGATAAGGCTGCCCCAAATATACAGGAAGCTGACGGAATCCAGTTTGAAGACAGATTTATTATCGCTCCAATGAGTATCTATATCTGCCACATATTTCTCAACCTGTAATTCGTCAAAACTGATATTTCCTGATGCAAGCATTCTTTCACACATAGTTTTTGCTTGATTTAAACCCTCTATTTGTGTTTGGATTGTTGAAGTTTGTTTTTCTATTATTTTTGCCAATGGCACTTTACCAGATAGGACATTACGGATATCTTCAATGGAAATTTCCAGTGTCCGCAAATAAGCAATTTTTTTAATATTTTCAACATCTTTTTCAGAATAATCCCTATATCCGTTTTTATCATTTCGTGACGGTTCTATCAGTTTTTCTTTTTCATAAAAACGTATATTGGAACGTGTCAAGCCTGTCCGTTCCTCAACCTCTTTTATCGTCATAACGCCACCTCCTGTTCCGGGAATCTATTTAATTTCTTTTTTGCTCATAACCATACATAATAAAACAATTTCTGACAAAAGGAATATCAGCCCTATAACAATAGCCCTTGCATATACGGATTTTTCAGAATACAGTCCAATTTGAAAGATATTGGAATCCAACATAAATTGATTTACATTGAAATGTGTAAACCGTTCAATAAGCACATACAAACCATTTAGAATTTTAAATGCCATGAAAAGTCCGGCTGCCACGGTAAAAGTTGTACTGCTGGTTGTTATATAAAAAAGCAACAGTAAGCAGCAAAACGCCCAATGCAAAATAAACTGTACAATCACCAATTTTATTATAGCAAAAAAGGAAAAATCAATAAACGTATTTCCAAAGCAGCTTTGACGCTTAAATTTATGTTTACTTTCTTAGAGCACATTGGATTCCATTTTCTCACATCCATTTATCGTAACATCCGATTTGAGCCATAAAATCCCTACGCCCTGTTTCCGTACGTTTTTTCTTTATCGTCTATCCTTCCATCACCACCTCTCCCTAATGCTTTCTATATAAACCGTATCTGTATCTTCTGATTTATCTCTTCCTTATATTTCTCTAGCAGCAGTTCCTTCATGGATTCCATCATCCGCTTATGCTTTTGCTCCAAACTTTGCTTTACTTTCTTCCATATCCGCTCCCATGCCTCCAGGAACTGTCCGATCATATGTCCAATCTGAATCAGGTAATAATGGTTTTTCAACGCCTGGTAATTCCTGCTGTACAGATGCTCCAGATAGTATCCATGCTTCTTCTGTGCATTGAATCCCTCATTTTCAATCCTCCAGCGCATCCTTCCCCTCTCCGTCAGATCAGCCACATTTTTTCGGGTGACAGGCAGATCCGTCAGAAACCAGAATTCTTTTTGAATGATTTCTGCTCTTCCTTTTTTCTTCCCCTTTTTACTGAGTTGTTCTTGATATTCCCCGTATTCTGCCAGATTCACCTTATACCCTTTATAATCTATCTCTGTTACGTAATCATGCCATTCCTTCCCCGTCTCTCTTTTGCGTTCCTGATAATTCTTTTCTATTCCCTTCAATTTCCGGTATTCCGTTCCGATTGTTGGGATACTCCCTTCCTTATAACGCAGAATATATTTCCAATTTTTTCTCTTGCATCTCTTAAAAAAACCTTCACAGGCATACAGGCTGTCACCGCACAGGCAGATTGGCAACCTTGGAAATGCCTTTTTCAGCTTCTCCATCAAACGCCAGCACGCTTTCCTTTCACAATCCTGCTTCTCTATCTCCTTCCCATCTTCATTGTCTACGAATTCTGTTTGGATACTGATGAGGATTTTCGGGTGTAATACCAGTTTCGCCTCCAACACATAATAATAATTCTCCTGGTACTCCTTTCCCGTCCCTTTGTTATGAATCCGGTGCAGACTCTTCCCGTCCAATTCCCCACGGCTACTGCAAAGCTGCGTCCCGTCTATGATTACCTGCCAGTATTTTCCCCTGATACGCATATCTTCAAATACCCGGCTGCGCAACCATCTGCGGCATAGACAATTGATCACATCCTGCAGATTTTTCGGCTCCAGTTTTTCCAGATACCGGTTGATGGTTTCCCAATAAGGCAATTCATCCACTACAGCTTCTTCTTTGCACAAGCTCCAGACATTTTTTATCATGATCTCCGAATTGAATTCTTCACTTGTTTTCCGCATACTACTGATGTAAAATAGAGAAGAAAGAATACGGGTCATAAGAAGTATCACACCCGGATAGGTAATATAACTCTGATTCCGGGGATCTGGTAATTGTTTTAACAATGACAAAAGATCTGGAAAATGGTGTCGGATCAGCTTGGCTAATTCGCAGGCAAGATGAAACTGTTTCAGGTGTTCCCTAGCTTCTTTTCTTGTGATTTTTATTCTCGCTTCATGGTAAAACCTCCTCTCTTTTATGGGTACTGCGAAAAAATAGTTTGTCGTTAATTCTATTATCTCGTATTTCCCCGTAAAATGGGAGGTTTTTTTACGAAAATTTTTTAAGCGTCAAAGCTGTTTCCAAAGAAGATTGCCCCTGCGGTAATCGTACATATCGAATATACAAAAAAATACAAAGCACAGGCAGCAAATGATACAATAATCTCTGGCAGAACTAACATTTCACGCCGTGGAAGTTGATTGGCAATATTTTTTATGAAACCGTTCTTATACTTGGCACTCACAAATATAATAACCGCTACTGCGCATAGTATCATAAGCATACCGCCATTTATTTGTGCCGCCAGCAGTTCCCCGGCATTAGAATAAATCTGAATTGATTTATTAGTTGAAACCAGCATAACACTTAAAAATGCAAGCATAATATCAGCAAATAGGATTATCCATGTGGATGCAGAACGAAAGAAACGATATAAATCCATTTTTATCATCTTAGTCATTGGATACACCTCCTGTTAAACTAAAAAAATATTCCTCTAAATCCTCTGTCAATTCTGTTTTTAAAATCTGCTTTTTCAATTCGCCTTTTTCAATAATTCCATAACGGGTGGCAATTTTAGACAGTTCTCCTAAAATATGGCTGGATATTATAAATGTTATTCCTCTTTCTCTGTTTAGCCTGCTAATCATTTCCCGAATTTCAGCCATGCCTTGCGGGTCAAGACCATTGATAGGTTCGTCCAAAAGAACCAGTTGCGGATTTCCTACCAAGGCTAACGCAATGCCTAAGCGTTGTTTCATTCCAACAGAAAAGGATTTGACTTTTTTCTTGCCGGCGGCTGACAGTCCTACATTTTCTAAGAGCTCTGTAATATAGCTTTTACTTGAAATGCCCTTTGCCAAACACTTTAGTTTTATATTCTCTTTTGCGTTCATATTCGGGTACACTCCCGGAGTTTCAATCAGCACTCCCACACGATTCTGCGCATAAATCGTATCATGACCATTTTTTTCAAATAAACATACATTTCCTCCTGTGGGTTTTGCCAACCCGCTAATCAATCTCAAAACTGTGGTTTTTCCTGCCCCATTTCGCCCTATCAGTCCATAAATTTCGCCCTTTTTAACGGATAGATTTACACTGTTTACAACTTTATGCTTTCCATACCATTTCGTGAGATTATTGGTTTGTACTAAAACCTCCATACCATATCCTCCTGTTACAAAACTATTATTTTCCTTGAAATATAAGGTATCAATAAGGTTTACAGTCAAGCTCTTTTTTCGTTTTTTCAAAAAAGAAGGTTACAGTAATGGCGGATGGCAGTAAAAAAGAATGAGGACGCTATAGATGACTGGAATGCCATTCCGGAAACATTGTATTTGAATTCTATACCTGGAATGGCGGAAAGTATGATTAAAGCAGGAGAAGAAACGTTAGAAGAATGCACTGTATATAATCAGGAAGAGGAATGGTAAGTGTATATAATCAGGTTTAGCAAACAGGCAGACAAAGACAAAAGACTATTAAAAAGAGCCGGTTTAGAGCTAAAAGCAAAATTCCCCAGCCTTCTTTTGACAGAGACTATTTTAGTGACAGGATCAAACGTTCTGTCCCGGTAAATACTCTTTTCCGCCAAAGACTGAAACGCCGCCTCTTTCATAAACGGTCTGATTCATGGAAGTAGCATTGGTTGCGTTCGGCGCGTTCAAAGAGCGTCTGTTGGATCTTGAGGTGACAGGATGCGCAGTATCTACGTCTTCTGTCCAATCGATCAGGTTGACAGCAATGGATTTCAGCGTAAATTCTGCCCAGGTCATAGATACAGATCTGCCGATGATTTGATTGCCGTCACCAATATGTTCGTTGAAATAAGCGGAAAAATCGTAGGTATTGCCATTCTTTTTCCATGCCCATCCGTCAAAAAACTCTTCAATTACAAGAAGTCCAAGTTCATTGCAGATGTCAATGAAAATTTCTGCTCCGGGGTTGTGAGTAATTCGGATCGTATTGATACCCATATCTTTCATAATGGACATCTGGCGGTATATGGCATTATAGTAAGAGGCAGAACCTTTCAGAATCTCTGTCTGTACATAATACAGCTTCGGTTTTTCGATGGACCATAGCTTGGGCGAGGATACGGGTACTTTTGATGTTACGTTTTTTGTTCCGCCTGCAGGTATGGTTTCTGTTTTGTCTATCGTGCCGGATGGCGTTTCGCTTCCTTTTTTAAAGATCATATTGCGGACGGTGATGTCTGCAGGAAATGTACTGTCGTTTTGGACGTCGACTGCAATATGAACCGTTCCGTCGGATCCGTTACTTTCTTTTGAAACGTCGTTTCATAAATAAATGTCCTCCTGTTTATTCATATTTCAGTCGGTTTGGCTGCAAAATTAACGGGTTCTTTTGACGGGATATCTGTCAGAAAAAGAGAAAATTATTTGACGGATAGTCCTGTATTATTTTTTAAAATCAGAGCAGAACCTAAGCTGGTATCATATCAACAAAATACATGTACTTAATAAAAAAATCAGGTTTTAGTATAGCTATTTTACATAAAAAATGTTAGAATATAGCTGAGGCTTTTGGAAGTATACACAAAGAAAAGTTTGTAAAAGAACTGTCTGTACGTATGTTTCCATACAAATTTCGGTTATGGAATTTTATTTTCTCATGATATATGTGAAATGGAATTTCATAAACCAACCGATGAAAAGGAGGTATGCATTACATAAAACATAATTGTACCTGCGCAAGGCATTGTTCAAGGACATTGACAGGTGACTGCGTAGTAAAATGTAAAGATAATAGGGGATTATCCATCCAATAAATAGCAGTATGGATATGGTCAGTCATTACCCGATATCAGGAAACCCAATAACTATTCAGCCATTCGTTGGCTGCAATTCTAACAATTTCAGGAGGAATTTTATGAAACAACGTTTCAATAAACTGCTGGCGGCTATTTTATCGGCTGCAATGTGCATACCGGCGCTGCCTGCAGAGACGGTAAACGCTGCAAACGATCCCGGCGTCATTTTTTTGGAACCGGAATCCGTTGGCATCAGTGAGCTTGGCAGCGACAGGTCTACGTTATTTAATGATGATTGGAAGTTTATTCTTGATGATCCTGTAGGAGCGGAAGGAGTAAATTACAGCGATACGCAGTGGGAAAACTTAAATCTGCCGCATGACTACAGTATTATTCAGGAGTTTACAACATCGTGCGACGATGAAAGCGGTTATCTGCCGGGCGGAACCGGATGGTACAGAAAGAAATTTACGCTTCCGGTAAGCTGTGCAAATAAATCCATCGTTTTGGATTTTGACGGCGTTTATAAAGATGCCTACGTGTATGTGAACGGAACGCTTCTGGGAGAAAATCATTATGGGTATAACAGCTTTGCGCTGGATATCAGTGATGCGGTAACCTGTGACGGATCTACGGAAAATGTGATTGCGGTAAAAGTGGAACATCAGACGCCTTCGAGCCGCTGGTATTCCGGAAGCGGTATTTACCGTGATGTAAATCTGGTGATTACGGATAAAGTACATGTAAATTTAGGCGGTACGGCAGTTACGACTCCGAATCTTGCAGAGAGTAACGGAACTGACGGTACGGTAAATATAAAAGCGGATATTGTGAATGACATGGATCAAAGCGCAGAAGTAACCGTGATCAACGAAGTATATGATGCGGATAACCGGAAAGTCGCATCTTCTGCGGGTACAACCATTACCGTAAACGCAAATAGTTCCAAAAACGTAGAGGATACGGTAAAAGTGGAAGAAGCGGATATAAAGCTTTGGAATATCTGGTCAAACGGAGACCAGGATATGTACAGAGTGCATACGAAACTTTCGGTGAACGGTTCTGTTGTGGATGAATACGATTCCGTGCTTGGATTCCGCTGGTTTGAATTTAATAAAGAGGTTGGATTTAAGCTGAATGGTGAAAATGTAAAATTAAACGGCGTATGTATGCATCACGACCAGGGAGCGCTTGGTTCCGCTGCGTATTATGATGCAGTTTACCGCCAGCTTTCCATTATGAAAGATATGGGAGTGAACGCCGTTCGTATTACGCATAACCCTTCCAACAAGCAGTACCTGGAAATTTGTAATGAACTTGGGCTGCTGGCAATCGAAGAGTTCTTTGACGGATGGGAATGGAGTAAGAACAGCAATCGTTATGACTTTGCTTCATACTTTGGGAAAAATATTGCAGAAGATAATCAGCTGTTAGGGGCGGACGCATCTATGACCTGGGCGGAATATGTTATGAAATCCGTCATCAAGAGAGACCGCAACAATCCGTCTTTGATCATGTGGTCTTTGGGGAATGAGATCGACGAGGGAGCTTACCACGGAGACGATCCTAAATGGGCGGTTATTGCACAGAATCTGATTGACTGGATGAAAGAAGAAGATACGGCGCATCCGGCAACGTCAGGAGATAATAAGCGAGACGGAGCAGCGTATACAAGACAGGTCAATGAAATTATCGATCAGAGCGGCGGAGTCGTTGGGTTTAATTATCCGCGGTCAGATGATCAGATTTATAATTTGGGAGAAAATTACAATGCGGTTTATGCTTCCGAAACAGCTTCTCATATCAATAGCCGCGGTATCTATATGTCACAGGCAAGCGGAACGGATGTGGACGGAAAACGCCATTTGACTTCTTATGATACATCCGCTGTAGGCTGGGGACAGACGGCGCACGATTCTATGTGGCGGACGATGTATTCCGACCGTGTGGCAGGCCAGTTTGTATGGACAGGATTTGATTACATCGGAGAGCCGACGCCGTGGAATTCTACAGGTCCGGGCGGAAATCTGGTTGACGGACAAAAACAGCCGCTGCCAAACAGCAGTTATTTTGGTATAGTAGAAACTTCCGGTTTTGAAAAAGATAATTATTATCTCTACCGCAGCCAGTGGAACCAGACGGATACGACGCTGCATCTTGTGACGGCTTGGGATCCGGACAATATGATCAACAGCAACGGAAAAACACCGGTCGTTGTATACAGCAATGCTCCGGTTGTAAAGCTTTACCGCGGCGATGATCTGGTGGGAACGGCTACCAGAAAGGCGTTGTCGGAAACGACGACACCGGCCGGCCATGTATACTATGCGTATAGTACGCAGGCAGAGAATGCTTCTTTGTGCAGTACAAGCAGCGGTTCCGGCGCAGACAGCCTGTACGCTTCTTTTAATGTTGCTTATGCAGACGGCACGATTTCAGCGAAAGCGTTTGAAGCGGACGGCACGACAGAAATTACAGACACTGTAGGAAAAGCAGCCGTTTCTACTCCCGGAACGGCAAGCAAGTTAAAAGCGTCTGTGGATAAAACGGAAATTGCAGCGGACGGCAGCAGCCTGGCATACATTACCGTTGACGTAACAGATGCTAACGATGTCTTAGATACGACTGCAGTGAATGAGATTACCGTATCGTTAAGCGGAAACGGTGAAATTGCAGGTGTCGACAACGGAGACCAGGCATCGTTAAAGAAATTCCAGCAGCCAAGCGCTCTTCTTAGCAGCACTTCTGCAAAGATCGATGCATATGCAGGAAAAGCGCTGGTAATTGTCCGTTCTGTGAAAGAAGGAGGAAAGATCACCGTAAATCTTACGGCAGATAACCTTACGGCGGCAGCGGCAGAGATTACGGCAGTTGGGCAGCAGGTATCGGAAAATGAAATTGCAAGTTACCGGATGGTGAAACATTTCTATGCACCCGTAAAGACAAAAAATATTGAACTTCCAACTTCTGTGGAAGCAACTTATACGGACGGAACAAAGAAAAATTATACGGTTGCCTGGAAAACGTATGACAAAACAAAACTGGAAAAAGCGGGAAATATCCGTATTGACGGTTCCTTCCAGGCGGACGGAAAAGAAATCAATGTATATATCACCGGGCATATTTATGATAAAATTGCGGCGGCAAAAAATTATTCTGCTATGACGCGTCCCGGAATTATGCCTTCTCTCCCGTCGGTTGCCATGACTTATTATGCGGACGGTACAGAATTTGAGACATTTCCGGTTGAATGGAAATTGGAAGGCATTACCGGAGATACATTCCGCGAAATCGGAACAGTGGTTTCGATTCAGGGAACGGTGACGGCGCTTGGCAGCACCTGTCCGGTAACTGCAAGCATACGTGTGGCAGAACCTGTCGTTGACAAACATACAAATGTAGCGGGAACTGCGGCGCTTGTTACAGAAAATCAGCGGTATTCCGATGAATTGAGCGCAGTGAATGACGGCGTGAAAGAAGATAACGGAGCATCTTCCCGCTGGACAACATACAACCAGATGGGAACAAACGAAGAAGCCGTGATCACGATGGCATGGGATACGCCGACAACATCGGATTTGGTAGACGTGTATTATTTTTACCAGCCGAGCAATAAGAATTCGCAGCTTCCCACTTCTGTGAGGTTCGAGTATGCGTTAAGCTGTACGATCGAAAACGGAACCATTATAAGCGATAATTGGCAGGAGATTTCCTTTGATCCGGAAAAGGTTCAGCCGATTGACGGAGCCACCTCTATGACGACAGGATACAGCTATGCGTTAGACTCTACGGTAGCGTTCCAGGCGTTCCGAATTGCCCTTGGGCGCGATACGGATAAATTTATCGGCTTGAATGAAATAGAGATCTTAAAACCGACAGAATCTTACTATTCTAATACTTCCGCTGATTTAGACAGCGTTACGGTTGGCGGTGTGAAAGTAGATTTTACGGGTGATACTACCGAATATGTAGTTGATGCAGCTTCGCTTGCGGATATTAAGGTTGGGAATGCTCTCAATGCTGCCGTTACTATAATCAAAGTGAGCGATAGTGAAGCAAAATTGGTTGCGGTTTCCGAAGACGGAAAAACTACAAAAACGTATACACTGAAATTAAAGAATAAACCAAGCGGAGGCAAGGACGACGAAGATCTGCCGAATCCGAACAAGGATCAATTAAAGAAAGATCAGACGGCGACGGTAGCCGGAAATACGTATAAAGTGCTCGATCCGGTGAAGAAAACCGTGGCGCTTACTGCCGGCAATAAGAAACTTGCAGGGAAACTGACGATTGATAAAGTGAAGATCGGAACGGTTTCGTGTACGGTAGTTTCGATTGCAGATAATGCATTTAAGAAAGCAGATAAGCTGTCCGGCGTTACGATTGGAAGCAGCGTAACGTCCATTGGAAAAAATGCATTTGCCAACTGTAAGAAGTTAAAATCGGTTGTGATCGGAAAGAGCGTAAAAACCATTGGAAAAAATGCATTTAACGGCTGTAAGATTTTAAAGACGGTGACGTTTAAAGGCACGGCAGTAAAAAGCATCGGATCCAAGGCATTCAAAGGTACGGCGAAAAAGATTACAGTCAAAGTACCGAAGAAGTTAAAGAAAAATAAAAAATTCAAACAGAAACTCACAAAAGCAGGCATGAGCAAAAAATTGAAGGTGAAATAAGATTTGAATTGTACGCTGCGGAAGTGAGCTGCGGTTTAAAAAAGAATGAGATGTAAGGAACAGAGCTGTTGTAAAGGCGGGGTGACCTGGCTGGAGCAATGGCTCTGTTTTTGCGTGGGAGAAGAGTATGAATTTGGCAGCGTGTACGTGGGTATTGCGCAGAATGAGAATTTATTTTTGCAATTAGAATGGAAGTGTGTCGAAAAATGCGATTAAAAGCAATGGAAATATGGGTATCAGGATGATAGTATATAGATAGATGGTATTTTTTGCCGAAAGAAATCGGTTTTCAAAACAAAACAAACAGATTGTTATATGTTTAGATTGTTAAGGTTCATTTGCTGAAGTCTGATCTGGTTAAAAAAGAGCGGCATAAAAGCTCCCAAATAGCGTGTACAATTGGTTGTAAAGCAAAAGTATCTTCTATTTTTTTATGAAGGTATTTCATTAAGACTGTAAAAGAAAAGTTTTTCGTAAATGATATAAGGTTGATGCAAATCGTATAGAAATGGAGAAGATATGAGCTGTCATTTTTGTGAAGACATTTTTGACAAAAACAAAGAATTGGGTCTTCCAAAAGAGGATTCAATAATATTTGAAGATGAACATATTTATGTTATGCCTGATATATGCCCGTTGTTTGTGGGACATATGCTGATTGTTACGAAAGAACATTTTCAGGGGTATGCAAACGCGGGAACAAGCAGTATTCAGTCGGTAGAAAAGTTTTTGACTTACTATAAGGCACGGATCGGAAACAGGAGTTTCACCATATTTGAACATGGCGCCGTTTTATCAAATATGGCGGGAGCAAGCGTAGACCATGCGCATATACATATTCTTCCTTTGCAATTAGAGATGAATACAGTTCTGGATTGTGTTTTTCTGAAACATGTTTATACGGACTTGGAAGGGCTGACGGAGTTTGCCAAAGAAGAACAGCCGTATATTTTTTACAGGTCTGGAAATGAAACACAGTGTCATGTATATCCGGTATTTGATATGGAGAGTCAGTTTTTGCGAAAAATTGCCGCAGAATTGATTGGAAAGAACAGCTCTTATAATTGGAGAAAAGATTATCGGTCAAAGGATGCTTATATAGAATTTTATAAAACTCTTTTATGGTGGAGGAGTCTGGAAATGCCCTCTACATTCAAATGGAAAAAAAGATTGATAATGGAACGGTATGAATTTTTGACATATAGAGATTTACTTGAGGAAGTGATTCGGCTGCCGGTAAGAGATAAACATGTAGCAATTAAACTAATAGAGAAAGAGTTGGAGGATGCATGCAAAAGATACGCCAGGATAGTTCTCGTTCCTATGAATCATCAATATAAGCTTCCCAATTATATTGTAACTGGAAAGAAAGACCTGACAGGGGCGGAACGGTTTTTGGATATGCCGGGAAGCTGCCAGGAAATATGGCTTTTTTTTGGAACGCTGCAGTTTTCGCCGGGGATTTTTTCGGGAAGAATTTCCTATAATTGGAGTAGATGGGAATATACAGGATTTGTAGATGAAATGGAAGTGATAGAGATCGTGAGTGGAGACGATCCTCGCCAGATAGAAAAATATATTGTGCAAAATAGTAACGTTGATTATTTGAGGGCGGTGAAAAGAGACAAAAATTTCGGATATATAATAGAAGCCTGTGATGCAGATGCAAAATACAGACAGGAGAAAGAATTGATCTGGTGTTTTGAAGTGTTGAAAAAAGAACTGGATAAATTTCATGTAAGACTGTATGAATTCAAAAAGATGATTCGAAGATACGGGGGATGTTCTTTTAGTATGGATTTTAAAATAATAAACCAGAAGATTTTATTTTTGGATTGGGATACATCGGATGACGCTGGGGTGTTAAAAAATCAAATAGGATAGCAGGGGAGAGTGGAATGAAATTATGAAACTTATAGAGAAGATTGTAAATAGTATTCATCCATACAGTAATGATATTATACGTACCTATGTAAAAAAATTAAGAGAAGAAATAAACAGTCTGACCGAGAATCGAGAAGAAACATGGGTCAGAGAAGATGTGCTGCATAGCGAGCTATATTCCTGCAGTCTGAGCAATGGAAAGACGGTGAATCTTGATGATATTTTATTTGGAACGGAGAGTTGTAATACAAGACAAAATATTATTGTGGTGGTCGGAGAGCGGCATATTGGAAAAAAATATTTTGTTACAAAACTTTTGGATTTTTGTAGTGAATCATTAGAAGAGGAAGGAGAAAATATTGAAAAAGGAGGAAAATATGGAAATTATAGAATTCCTTTGGTTGTGAATTATCAAAGACATATCAAAGACAGGCAGGATTTTGTGCTGGAAGACCTGATTGTAAGAGTTATTGAAGAGAAATGTATATTCACTGATCATAGTGAGAAACGGAAATATTTGAAGATTGGGATTCAAAAACTTCTTAGTCAGGGAAGATTTGTGATCTATTTTGAGGGGAAAGAGTGGCTGACAGATTGGGAGCAAGATTTAAAGAAAATATTTCCGGAAGGAATCATTGTAAAAAATTATATTGAAAATGCACGGCATAGAAATATAGCCATCTTAACCATAGATTCTGAAACAGATATTAAGGAGTCTTTTCTGACTGAAGATGTTTATACCTCCATTCGGTTAAACAAGCTGACAGAAAAAGAGAGGGATACTTATTTGCGAGAGTATTTGCCGAATTTACTTCTGGTCAGCAAAAAAGATGAAACAATTATGGAAATTCTGCGTTATCCAGAACATCTGAAGATGTTTGAAGAGTTATATCGAAAAAATTTAATCGAAACCGATCATAACAGCGATATAAAAAATGAATTTGATTTTTATGATTTTTTTATTCGTGCAAATATTCGGAAAAAATTATCAGACGTTGGAGCGGCGCAGGGATGCAAAGAGGATAAAATTATATCGGTGCTTCAGCAGTATGCTGTAGATCTTTATTTTGAAAAGAAGAAAAACAGAAAAGATCCCAGTCAGCTTTTTGTGTTTTCTGATTTTCGTGAAGCAGGAATACTGAATCAGGATGATGAGTTTGTCTTTTCCTATTGTGGATATTATCTGGCGGCAAAATATATGGAAGAAGAAGTGAAGGCAGATCGCATGACTCAAATTCCGGATTGTCTTTTGGAAGAGCCGTTAGAAAAAATCTTGATTTGGACAGGAAGATTGCTGGATCACAGCATAGAAGAGTTGTCAAAATTCTGGAAATGTTTAAAGAATAATCACTCGTGCAAATTGCTTTTGCTGGCTAAAGTCGCAAAAGCAACGTCGCGTATGGAAACATTTATCGAAGATATTTATAAAAAGGCATTTTTAAGCCTGCAGAGAGATTTTTATGACTATTCTGTTTTGGAGACGTTCAAAGAACTTGGAGATGCGGGATCGGATTATTTGAAAAAACGATATTTGGATTTAAGTGAATATAATGAAAATCAGGCTAATAATATTAAAAAACGTCTTGTTTATTTTCTGGGAATATCGAATAGCGGGATTATTGATAAAATGCTGGATGATTTAATGGCGGAGGAAACTGACCAACATTTGAAATATCATATCATACGTGCAGCTGTGGAAAATTACAATAAGCATCCCAAAAGCACAGAATTTATCAAATATAAATTTGAGCAGTTAGAAGAATATTGTACCGTATCCCAAGATCCGATCATACGAAGTGATTTTAGCATTTTGTATATGAAATATACAAATATGTCATGGATGTCTCCAAATGAAGAAGGTACTCTGTTAAAAGAGTTGGAAAGAAAAATGGAAGATTCCATTTATTGGGTAAGAGCACATGCAGCAGGGGCTATTGGAAGAAAGAGGAAAGCAAGTGCGTATCATCTTTTGCTTCAGCGAATTCGAGAAGAATTGCAGTTTATTTATGACAAAGAGAAAAATTATAAAAATAGTATCAAGGTAATCAGCTATAGTGTAGAGGCTATTTGTGAATTGTCGAATTATATATATAAATGGAAGGGAGATGCGATTTTCCATTTAGCTGAATTTTTGGATATGAGCAAATTGGGCGATCCTAATATTGAGGATGCTTATGCGACGATAGCCACGGGCATTGAGTACATGATCAGTCAGGATTCCGGGAAACTGCCTTTTAATTTGGGAGGGAGATTTCGAAACAGAACAATCAAGCATAAGAAAGTTTTGCTGAACATGTTCCAAGGACTGGAGATATATTTTGACGAGGATCAAGAAGGCATGGGGGCGATCAGAGAAAAAAGAAAGAGGCTGGAGAAACTTATGGATACAAGAGGAGTAAATGCAGAAGAAGTAACTAACGTTCCAAAAAAAATTAAGATTTTACAGTTGTCAGATTTGCATTTCAAAGAAGAAAATTCGGATAATAACTTGATTTTACAGGCGGTAAAAAATATTCAGGGAATTGATCTGATGATCGTTACCGGAGACTTGAAGCAATTTAATGAAAGTTATGATAATACGCTTCATATTCTTAGACAGTTAACGGAGGGATTGGGAATTAAACCAAAGGATGTTTTTATGGTACCCGGTAATCATGATTGTGATGATTATGATCATAAAAAAGAAATCATACAGGATATCAGACAGAACATTTATAAGGAGAAGGAGATTTGCAAAGATAGACGGGACGTACTATATCAGGGGATGCAGTCTTACATGGACTTTTTGGAACAATTTTACGGAGAAGAGTGGATAGAGCAGGGAGGTGTACATAATAAAATGTTGCTATGGGAAAATTGCCTGCATATAGTAACGATGAATACCGCATTGCTTTGTGATGAACATACAAGTGAAGACAAACTTGTAGATATTGGCGAGATGTCCAGGATTGAAAAGAATGATAAGATACCTGTTCTATGTATTTCTCATCATCCAATGGAACAGTTATCTATGGATCATCAAGATACGGTAAAACGAATATTTAAAAATTTACATGTCAGCGCTATGTTTAGCGGGGATATACATAGAAGCAAAAAAGCAGATATTTATGTCAACCCGTATACTATTCCGAATTATATTATCGGTAAGTTTTTAGGGGAAACTAGCGATCAATGGTCTATCCGGAATATAGCAATTTATGAAATTGACTTCATTAAAAAAACACTGACGCCGGATTTGTATAAGTGGGAGAGAAGCGATTGGGAACCGGATTCACAATTCTATCAGAAATCGGACAAGTTAGGAGAGAACCAAAGAAAATCGCCCATAAAATTACGGTAATTTATATGAAAAAATCTGAAAAACGGAAGGTAGTCGCATATGAATTATGAAATCAGAGAAATGCAGACCGTTTCGCTTGCGGAAAATGAGATATGGGGCAATAAGGCAGCTTATTTGTCCGATGCAAGACAAAACGGAATCCCGGTTCCGGATGGGTTTTGTGTGTTAGTGAAAGAAAAGAAAATAGACAGGGGCGACACCTCATTTTCCAAAGATTTGGAAGATTGGTTTCACTCTTTAAAAAAACGTACAGGCGCTTTAAAGTATATTGCAAGAAGCTCTTCTCCGCAGGAAGATCGAAGCAATCATATTTTTCCTGGTATATATAAAAGCAAAAAAGATATTCGTTATTATAAAGAATTGATGGATAATATTGTCCTGTGCTACGAGAGCTTTAGTTCTGATATTGCAGATATGTATTTGAAAGAAATAAATGTTAGGACATTAGAACCGGAAGCATTTTGTATTATGATTCAGGAACAGGTCGATCCGGATTATTCTGGCGTGGCTTTTACCAGAGTTCCGATTCCCGGGTATTATGAATCGGACAGTTGTTTCGTAGAAATGGTAAAAGATCACTGTCAGGATATGCTGCAGGGAAAGATGGAATCTAATGCATATATTGTTGATCGGATGCGCAGAGGGTCTTGGATTCGGCGTCTGCATTGTCCATCTGCTATAGCGGAAGTATTGGAAGAGGATATTTTTGGAAAACTTGTTTCTGTTATCAACAAAATTTCTAAGCTTTATGGTCGGGCGTTTAATATTGAATGGGGGTATGTGAATAAAGAAATTGTCATTTACCAGATCAGGCCATTATCTTTTCGTCATATCAAAATAGCAAAAAAAAGATTAGGCCAGTCAAGTTTGGGATTGAAAGCAAATGCGATGAAAAAATTTCGCGAGCTTGGATTGTTTGAAAAAGAATTATTAATTATAGATCCGGGAAAAAGTGTTGCAGAGATCGAGGCTATTTTGCAGACGGCAGATTTTTTAAGCGGAGCTATTACAATACGGTATTCTTATCAGAAGGAATTAGGCCTCCCGCGTTATTTTGCAAACAATAAACAGGAAGCGTTTCGGTTTATTTGTGATACATATCAGTCTCTTTGGACAATCATTCTTCATGAGAGTATTTCGGTAAGGGATTCTTATGAGTTATATCTGGATAAGCAAAGAACTGTTTTAGAACATGTTCCGGGCATGTGGGAAAGTGATAATAAGTCTGCAGTAGATACATGGGTTTATGAAAACGGTTTTGTGAAAGCATTTGCGGTAAATTGCCTGCGCAGAGCACGGTATGAAAATGCTTCGTCAAATGAGACTCGTTTGATTGAGCCATATACTGAAACAGAAATACGCCAGATTGCAGAAAAAATTTTTCCGTATCTGGAAAAAATCCGAAAAAACTGGATGATTGAAGACGGAGAAAACTTTCATTTTGTACAGGATGCGGATCAAAAAGTATATTTTTTGAACCATAGAAGATTTTCGGAGATAGAAGACTGTGCAAAAATTGAAGATGAAGAGAATTTAACGGTAATATCATCCAGAGAAGATTTATTAAGATGGGACGGAGGAAATATATTATTAAAGATCGACCTGAAAAGGGGAGAAGAGGTGTTAATGAAAGAATATGTATCGTTCTTGAAAAAATCTAATGTAAAAGTTTTTGTTTCCTTTGGTATATTATCACATCCGTCAATTCTTTTACGGGAAATGGGAATTGAAGTGTATCCTTTATATACGCTTCATAAAAAGTATGAATTTTCTTTAGAGAGAATTTGTTGATGTATCTACCTGTGATGTGGTATTTGTTGGAACATATTGCGTTTGCAATGTGAATAGGATAAGGCAATTAGGAAAAAAACGATTTGCTCGAAGAATTGATGTAGCATACCATTTTCCTGAATACAATTCCCCAAGAAAATCAAACGATTTTCTTGGGGAATTGTATATATAAAGCAATTTTAAGG
>OFFV01000302.1_pt1 | contig 41127 bp, 27 predicted proteins | sample 1521461 | NCBI WGS metagenome assembly OFFV01 (sample SAMEA3504120, study PRJEB24116) | mouse gut metagenome | biome: mouse gut; feature: mouse-associated habitat; material: faeces | place: Denmark | collected 2011 | reverse complement strand
CTATGGCCTCTTTTTTTACGTAAAAAAATCCTGTCGATAGAATATCATAGATATTTATCAACAGGAAAAATTATACAGTCAATATAAGTAATCACTTGTGTTACTTTGAAGTAAAATTAAAAGTTTTAAGATGTATATTACCCTTTTTTGTATTAAAAAATCCTGTTGACAGAATATCAGAGATATTCAACAACAGGAAAATGTATGTAAGTGGTTTTTAGCTTGCGTATAGTATTATTTATAATTTTTTGAAGACGTTATCGGCTTCATCTTTTATATTTAGTGTAGCAATGTTATCAAATTGAGTTACTTGAGGATTTATTTGAATAATAGAGGTTGAGGGAGATAAATTATTCAAGTAGTAACTATAGTTTCCTTTAGAGCCAACAATTAGTACTAATTCAGCTTTTGTCATCCATTGTTTAGCTTGGGTCATTGCCTTTTCATAGACACCAACATGAGAATAAACAGGAAAGGATAACATTAAGCCATTGCATTTTGAGCATCGGTGTGCATGCCCATTGTTCCAAATTTCAATATTATCATTATGATGTCCGCATTGAGAGCATTTGTTGATAGCATATGAACCTTGAATTTCTGCTACTTGTGTTGAACCAGCTAAAGAATGTAGATGATCAATATTGGTAGTAATTGTACCTTGTATTAACCCATCTTTTTCTAAAGTGGAAATTTTACGATGAGTTAGAGAAGGTCCTTTTTCGAAAATTCCTTTTAAAAATGATTTACGTAACAAATTGTAAGAGTGTTCTGGATGCATCTGAACGAGGGGAGCTAAAGAAGTTTCGATAGCATTTAAGACATTCATCTTTTCCATATCTGCGATTCCGCAATTATTGGAAATTCCAGCTCCTGTGATAGCTACTGTGAAGTGACTTGCTAATAACATCTCCTTTAATTTTAGTATGTTGTTCATTTTCAGTCCTCCTGTTTTGAACACATAATTAATTTTTGTTTATAACTTGATTTATTATTTAATTGATCTAACATGACGGCAGCAACATCGGCTCGGTTGGTTCTAGGAGCACCAGGCATCTTATATTCAGACGCTGCATTTTTTACTAAAGGATGGGAAGTTTTATCTCCATTAAATAAGGGACCTGGATAAATTAGAGTCCAATTCAAATTAGAATGGATAAGATGTTGTTCTCCTTTTTCATGATCAGCTTGGTTTCCTTTTAAAAAAGTTTTGACACCCAGTTTATAGGGATAGGAGACATTCTTAATTGTATCTCCAGTTCCTAAACTAGATAGACTAATAATTCGAGATACGTTTGTGTGTTGCATGCTTTTAATAAGATTAGGCATTAGACCTTCAAACAAATTAGCTGAACTGTCATTTACAGGATTGCCGAGAGTTACTAAAACAGCATCACAAGAAGCTAAGGCGTGTTCCATTTTTGATGTTTCATTGAGATTGCCTTGAATAATTTTGAGATTGTCCTGTGGTACTAATTTTTGTGGTGAACGTACATATGCTACTATTTCATATCCACGTTCCGTTGCTTGTTTAATTAATTCTTTTCCAGTTCGGCCAGTGGCCCCTAAGATAAACAGTTTCATTAAGCATCGACTTCCTTTTTCTTATCTTTTTTAAATTGAGCACTTATTACTAAAATTAGTCCAACGATTATAGTATAAATTAAACCCATAATTATTGACTGAGAAGGTGAGTTGTTAAAGTACATAATACTTTTGACACCTCTATACATGTAGGACATAGGTAACCAATTAGACAGTGTACTGTAAAAGCCATTTAATGATTCAGGTATAGCGGTTAGCAATGGAGCAGCGAAGAATAAAAGTAACATAAAAATAGGAATTGAAATTAATCCTACCCAAGACTCTACGCCGTTAATAAAAATAATGAACGAGAATGCGCATAGTGATAGGAATAAACCAAGTAAAGTAAAATTAGGAATAGTTACATTAAGAATTGTGGATTGTAGATATATCACTCCATATCCGATTACAAAGGATGAAATAATTGCAGAAAGTAGCTGAACTCCGAAAGCACTAAATTTTTCTCGAAGAGATTTAAATTTAATCTTTGAAAAGGCAAATCCAAGAAGCATTGAGGTTCCTAAACATCCTAGCCAAACAGATTGGAAGAAATGAGCGCCTCCATTTGCTAAATCGCCGGTCTTATTAATTTTTTCTGTTTCTATAGTTAGTGGATTAGTTAAATTGGAAGCCATTTCTGCTGGTATGGCAGGCATTTTTTTAGATAAAGTTTGTAGTAGTTGCTTGCCTAAGGCAGTATTAATTTGATGGGTCATTTCAGTTAAGGCCGTATTTACCTGTGTCGTAATGGTAGTTCCCATACCCTGATTAATGATGATTTTTAATTTAGCTTTTTTGGGATTAGGGGTCATTAGACTTTGAAGATTAGAGGAAAAATTTTTGGGAATAACAATTGCTCCATAATATTTTTCTTTATTCATTTCTTTTAATAAATCTTCTTGAGAATTAAAAACTGTCCATTTAATGCTCATTTTAGAAGAGTTAGATGAATTTTTTGTTGTTATTTGCTTAGTTAAATTTTTTCCAGTAGTACCTTGATCTTCGTTAACAATAGCAATAGGTAAATCATTAACCTTCATATGAGTTGAAGGAATTGCTGTAATTGAAAAGTATGCTCCAATAAATAAAGCAACTAGGATAGGTAACCAGACAAATTTATTCTTTAATAGTTTAAACATATATACATCCCTTTCAATATTAAGATTACGAATATTCTAAGGAAAATAGGGATATAATAAAACTACAAAAAGTAACAAGGTGTTGCATTGATGAAAAACAATAAAACTAATGACAAAATTGAGAATGCTTTATTATCGCTTTTACAAGTAAAGGATATTAATCAGGTAACTATAAAGGAGATTGCTCAGAAAGCAAATGTAAATCGTGTCACGATATATCGTCATTATAATGATAAATGGGACATATTAGAAAAGATCGAAGAAAAATTTCTTCATAAGCTTGACGTTCCACATTCTAAAATGATCCTTAATCTCCAGCTAAAAACTCAAAGTACAACTGAATCTCCGGACTTAACAGCACTAACAGATTTTTTAAAAGTTTTTCAAGAAAACTTTTCCTTGCTTCATATTTTGATGGGTACAAATGCCAATTTGGGTTTTACTAACAAGCTTATGACCTATTTGATTAAGTTAGAGATAAAGTCTCATCCTTATACCCTTCTTCATATGCCTAAAGATAAACAGGAAATGTTTTCTTATTACAGTATTTCTGCATTGATAGGAGTAATTCAGTACTGGAGAAAACATCCGAAATACTCGGCTCTCCAAATAGCAAATTTTTTCTTTGAAGCTCGAGTAGGGGCTATAAAAGAACTAGAAGATAATAATTTATCTTTATAATTGAGATGTAGTAATTGGAAGAATAACTCTCTAATACCCCAATAACTAAAACCATATATTTAAACTAAGATTAAGAATTCATAAAGGTTTTGAACTATAATAATATAGAAAGTTAATCTTAAGAAAGGTTCTATATTACTTATATGAAATATTTAATTACAGGAGCAACAGGCAATTTAGGAGAAAAAGTTACTCGTTGGCTGAGAACAATGACTCCGGAAACTAATATCCGAGTTGGAATCCATAACTTAAAAAAGGCTGACAAGTTTAGTGACTTAGCTGTGGAAAAAGTTAAACTAGACTATTTTGATTTGGATACTTTAAAAAAAGCTGTTGACGGAATTGATCTTGTCATTTATATTCCAAGCATTATTTATAACTTGCAGAAAAGAATTACAGAATTTGAAAATGTCTTACAAGTTGTAAAAGAAGCTAAATCTAAATTGATTTTTGTAAGTTTTTTCGCAGATCAAGAGAATAATCCATTTGTGATGTCTCCATTTTATGCCTATGTACCAAGAAGACTTGCTAGCTCAGGAAGTGAATACAGTATTATAAAAAATAGTTTGTATGCGGATCCACTGGTGCCATATCTAGAAGAACTAATTAAACGCAAAAGTATTATTTATCCAGTTGGGGCAAAACCACTATCCTTTATTACAAGAAATGATAGTGCTCATGCAATTGCTTGTTTGGCTATGCAGCCAGTAATGCGAGATCAAGGTCAAACTTATTTATTAAGTATGGATAAAAATTATAATATGGTTGAATTATCATATATTATGTCTCGGATCACTGATCATAAAATTGGCTATGCACCTGTAACAACTGATGAATTTGCAAAGATTTATGCCGCTGAAGGTGACGGAAAAGAACTTGCATCAATGTACGCCGGAGGAGCGAAAGGACTTCTTAGTGCAACATCTGATGATTTTCATCGCTTAACTGGTCGAGAGCCCGAAGAAATGGAGCATTTTTTAAGAAATGGCTATCAAATTGCACGTTTATAAAATAAATTAGTTTAATCTAAAATAAAAGATGTTATAATAAATGTAGTAAGTGCTTAGAGAAAAATTAATTGTAATTAAGTGTAGTGCAGTGCTGAGACAAGACCGTAAGCTTGCTATTAACTACACAAGCTTTTAATTTAAGGGATAGATTAAAAGCTATTTGCTTATTTTAGCTGTTATATACGAAAAAAGAGATCAGATATAAAATCTGGTCTCTTTTTCGATATGTTTAACTATAGGCTTTGATTAATATTTTTAGCTAGATAATCATAAAGCATTGCTTTTTCTAATTCTTTGGTGTCATAACCTAAAGTTTGAGCAATTGTATAAGCGTATGCCCAAGCTGTAGCTGGTCCACGACTGGTGATGACTTTATGTTCTTTATCCACGACTGTAATATCAGTGCTAAAGTGGCCGTTTGGACATTCTTTTTCAATTTCCTTTTCAAAGCCTGGGTAACAGGTGTAGTTGGCTCCTTCTAGCAAGCCGTAGTGACCTAAAGCAATCGGAGCGGCACACATTGCTGCATCCCATTTGCCTTCTTTATTTCTTTGAATCATAAGCTTAGCTAGTTTTTCATTGTTTCTAAGGTTTAAAGCTCCAGTTCTTCCACCTGGAAAAGCTACCAAGTCATACTCTAAAAGTGAATCATCCACAACTTTATCACAGGTTAGTAAGATATGATGGTCTCCGTTAATTTCTTTTTTATCAAGACCGACCATGTCACAATCAATATCTAAACGACGTAGTACATCAACGACACTAAGTCCTTCAACTTCTTCACAGCCATCTGCGAAGACAACAGCAACTTTTGTCATAAAAAAGTCCTCCTTTTTATTAAGCACTATGCAACCTTTATTTTAACCCATTAAAATAGTAATTTTTAATTTAAAGATTAAAAAAATAAACTTACAATTGCGTATATAACTATAGGTAAAACTAAGATATGTTGTACTAAGAATTTTGTGAAACACTAAATATAGGGTTGCTTTTAAAAATACTTGAATTAACGCAATATTCTGTTAACATTGAGATAATTGAAAGAAAATTTGTGAAACAATTTAAGAAAAGAGGGTAAAAATGGCTACTGAAGTTTATTTAGTAAGACATGGGGAAACAATGTTTAATCAGTTGAATAAAGTTCAAGGATGGGCTGATTCTCCACTAACTGTAAAAGGAATTAATGACCTAAAAGTAACAGGATCTAATTTATCTCAGGTTCATTTTGATAAAATGTATAGTTCTGACTTAAAGCGAGCCATTGATACAGTTCACTTAATTGCCGATACAAATGAAGTTTCTGAGATTGGTAAAATAAAAAAACTTCCAGCTTTTCGTGAAGTATTCTTTGGTACTTTTGAAGGTGACGATATTGACGAAACTTGGGAAAAAGTTGCTGTAGCTGGAGGGATGAAACCAACAAATGATGTGGTAAAAATCATTCAAACCTTAGGAATCCATGATTTTCGTGAAGCAACTAAGAAAGCTGATCCACGTCATTTAGCAGAAGATGCAGAAGCCCTCAATAATCGAATGGACCAAGCTGTTAGCCAACTAGCTGAAGAAACAAAAGGGCTAGGACGAGTTTTAATTGTGTCTCATGGAGACTTTATTAAGACTTTGGGAATTAAATACTGGGATCAAACTACACATGATCACGATATTCCCTTTCCAGACAATGGCAGTGTGACGCGTGGAATAATTGATGATAATGGAAAATTTAAAATAATTAATTATGGTGTAAAAAACACTGACATTCCAAATCTATAAGATGCAGCTATCGAGTTGCATCTTTTTTAGTATAAGTTTGTGGGATGTTCTTTGGCAGTATGTTCTACATGTTCAATCATGGCGTCAATCATTGATAAAACGTCCGAGTCATTTAAAAAATAAAAGACATGAGTTCCATGTTTATGATGTTTAACCAAATTGTATTTTTCTAAAATGCCTAATTGTTTTGATACTACCGGCTGCGCAAGGGTGAGAGTAGTGGCAATTGTTGAGACATCGACTTCTTTTGAAGCATTCCGTAAAAAAAATAAAATTGAAATTCGTCTACTATTGCTTAAAACTTTATAGATTTTAGCTGCTTCACTGACTAAATTTGTATCTGTTTGTGTCATAATTTAGCACCTCTTATTGACAATATATCAAAAATGGAATATTATACTTTCTGCAATAAGTATACCAAATTCGATATATTTATGGAGAAAAAATATGAAGGATAAATCATCACTACGTTACTTTTGGGTAACTTTATTAAATATTATTATTACAATTGCGGAATTTATCGGTGGAGCAGTTTCAGGATCACTTGCTCTGCTTTCAGATGCCGTACATAATTTAAGCGATGTTGGATCAATTATTTTGGCCTTTGTGGCCAATTTAATTGCTAAGAGGAAGCGAAATAATAGCAAGACTTTTGGCTATGACCGCGCGGAAATATTAGCAGCTTTTACTAATGGGATTATTTTAATAGTAATCAGCATTTATTTATCTATCGAAGGAATTCAACGATTTAGTCATCCTGAACCAATTAAAGGAAAAATCATGTTAATTGTTTCTTTAATTGGGTTAGCTGCTAATTTAATTTCAATGCTAGTAGTTATGAAGGAAGCTAAGACGAGTCTTAATGCAAAAGCTACATTTTTAAATATGCTTTCAGACGCAATAACTAGTGTAGCAGTTGTAATTGGAGCAATTGTAATTTCAATTTGGAAAATTTACTGGGTCGATCCTGTTTTGACGATAGCAGCCTCTGTATTTTTACTTAAAGAAGCTTATGAAGTTACTATTAAAGCTGCTAATATTTTAATGGAAACAAACCCTAGCATCGACTTAAATAAGATAAATGAATTAGTTTTATCTTGTCCACATGTAAATAACATTCACCATGTGCATGTTTGGCAATATTCAGACAATGTGACGATGTTAGATGCACATATTAATGTGGATAAAAATTTAGATGCTGTGCAATTAGAAAAGATATACACAGAAATTGCAAAAAAATTAAAGCCGCTTGGAATTAACCATGTGACACTGCAGGCAGAATGCACACGTGGAATTAGTGATAAAATGATTTTTGATGATAAAGAAGATTAGTTAATCTGGTTTTGCTGCTATTTGGTAAAATAGGGGCAAAGCCTTTTATTTTAAGGAGCTGATTAACTGTTAACCAAAATATAGAAATCTATCGAAGAAGATAGAAAATTAGGCTTATTTAGAAAGTTAAACATGGAAAATAAGCTTTAATTCAATACTTACTTGTTTTGCTTTCCTTCCTTAGATAAACTTATGTTTGTATTTTAGGAGGTGAAGCAATGATTAAAACTCAAGTAGTTAAGCTAAAAGTTAATAAGACTATGCAAAAGCATCTCGATGCTTTATGCGACTATCGCCGATACTGCTGGAATAAAGGCTTAGAAACTTGGCAATTAATGTATGAAGCCCATAGCTTGAACAAACAGGATAATCCAAGTCCCAATGAACGCAGAGTCCGCGATGAATTAGTGGCTAATAAAGCTGATTGGCAATATGATTTGTCTGCTAGATGTCTACAACTAGCTGTTAAAGACTTAGCTAATGCTTGGAAGAACTTCTTTGATAAGGCACAGTCTGATTGGGGCATACCTAGTTTTAAATTAAAGAAAGCTCCCAGACAAGGCTTTAAAACTGATCGTGCCAAAATTGTTAATGGCAGGATTCGCCTTGATAAACCAAGAAGCATCTCAAAAGAGTTTTGGTTTGATCTAGTAAGTTATGAGCCTTTAAAGATGAGTGAAGTCAAAGTGGTAAGTATCTTCAAAGAAAAAGGGAGCTATTATGCGGCTTTGCCTTATGAAGAAGAGATTTCAAGTAAAGCTAAAACTCATCAAGAGACAGCAGTTGATGTTAATGTTGGTCATTTCAACTATACAGAGGGGCAAATCAATGTTTTGCCAGCTAAATTGCAAAAACTGTATAAGCGCATTAAGCATTATCAAAGAGTCTTAGCACGTAAAAGAGAAGTTAACGGCAAGTTAGCTGCAAAATCAAATAATTACTTTGCGGTGAGAACCAAACTGCAAAGAGATTATCGTAAAGTGGCTAATATCCAAAATGATCTTTTACAAAAGTTCACTACTAAGCTTATAGATAATTACGACCAAATTGTAGTTGAAGACTTAGCAGTCAAAGAAATGATGATGACACATGTAGCTTCCAAAGGTATGCAGCGATCATTATTTAGTAAATTCAGGCAGATCGTAACTTACAAGTGTGATTGGTATGGCAAAGAATTGATCTTAGCCGATAAAACCTACCCATCAACACAAAGATGCGCTCAGTGCGGCTATGTCAAAAAAGGTGATGAAAAAATCACTTTGCAAGGCAACCAAAAGCATGGTACTAAGCATAATGAGTACGTTTGTTATGAATGTGGCTACAGTAATGATCGAGATAAAAATGCGGTTTTAAACCTTTTAGCTTTAGCAAAATAAAGAAAATAAATGGGGCTGGCTAGGCCCTTAAGCTGTAAGAGCTGGTCAATGTGATTACTCCTATTTGGAATATCAGAATACTAGTGAAGACGACAGTAAATGAAACAAAGAAAGGAAAAATATATCTTTCTAATATGTAGAAAATTCGTATTCTTCTACATATTTCTATGTTTTGTATAGCAGAAAAAATGAAATTCGATACTAATGATCTAAAAGAAAATCTAAAAAATTATCAAAAGAAAGCTACAGACCAATTTAAGGATTTTGCGGAAAACGATTGGCCTAATATCAAAGACCACCTAACTGAAAAAGGACAACAAGCTGGAGATTTTTTGAAGCAAAATGGTGGAAAAGCTTATCAGAATTCGGTTAAAGCTTTTAAGAGAGCAGTTCGAAACTTAGACCAAAAAGTAAATGGCACAAGCATACACAAGGATGATAAATAAAATGAAGGTAAATATTTGGGTTGCAGTCATAGTGCTATTAATTGGATTATGGGATTTATATACAGCCTATAACCGTTATCAAAAAAAGAAAATGACCAAAAAAGATGTTAAAGATAATCTGGTAAAGGGAACTATAGGGGCTTTAACAACTCTTCCATCAAGTGGAAAAGCTGGTGTCATTTCCTTTACAATCTTAGGGGTCGTTTTTACCATTACTGGAATTATTTTGTTTTTTATGATTTAAATGAGACGGGTGAGAAGAAAGTTGGCCAAATTAGTTTTAGTTAGGCATGGTGAAAGTATAGCTAATCGTGACAATGTTTATACGGGCTGGAATGATGTGCCTTTAAGTAAAAAGGGGATTGAACAGGCAAAAAATGCAGGTCTTAAGGTAGAAAAAATAGCCGGATTTGTGCCAACGCATATTCATACTTCGGTCTTATCGCGTGCAATTATGACAGCTAATATTATTGCAGATGTTTGCAGCTTTTTATATTTACCTATTACTAAGACTTGGCGTTTAAATGAACGTCACTATGGAGCACTTCGTGGTATTAATAAGGATGTTTCAAAGAAAATTTTTGGCACTAAGCAAGTCTTAGAATGGAGACGTGGTTTTGACAGCGTGCCACCTTTATTAACGCAACCCGTTCAAGATCGAAGATATCAAAAGTATGATATGCGTCTAATGCCCCAAGGAGAAAGTTTGCATCAAACTCAGGAGCGATTAATGCCTTATTTTTGGGATCATATTGCACCTGAATTAATAGCAGGCCATGATCAATTAGTTGTAGCCCATGGCTCAAGTTTACGTGCCTTGATTAAAAAAATTGAAGATATTAGTAATGAAGATATTGTAAAAGTAGAAGTTCCCAATGCGGAGCCAATTGTTTATACTTTTGATACTGATTTGCATATTGTAAAGAAGGAAGTTCTACATTGATTGAGTAGCCAACTGGTCTACTCTTTTTTAATAGTTTGTATAGGTATTTTTATGGTAAAATTTTTTACGAGTATATTTGAACAAATTCTTGTAGAGTAGGAGAAAATAATGCGTAAAATATTTTTACTAAGAGGAGCACCTGGATCTGGAAAATCTTCCTTTATTGCTCGTCACCACTTGCAGCCTTACGCTATTTCTCGTGATGAAATTAGGCTGCTATTAGCTGATTTGACGGTTTATTATGAGGAAAGCACAGATCACCTGCATCAAGTTATTCCACGCCACGTTACTGTACGTACAGAGCAAATGGTTGATAATTTGGTACAGCATAAGATGGCTTATGGAGAAACTATCATTGTCGATGGAACTCATATTACGCCAGATAAAATTGAACATTTTCGTCCATGGGTTGAAAAGTATCGCTATGAATTATTTGTAGTCGATTTAATGCAAAATAACACTTTAGAAAGCTTACTGCAGCGTAATCAGGTTAGAATGCACTATGATTGGGTGAAACCTGACGTAATTAAAATGATGTATGAGCAATATAAAGCTCATCCGGAAGTTCCATCTTGGGCTTATTCAATTTTGCCGAATGGAATGGAACGGGCCTTAGGTCAAAAAGAAAAGAATTTAGATCATTATTCACATGTGATTTGTGTACCAGATAAGGTAAGACCAGAAGATTTCCCACATGTGCATGTTTCCAACTTTTACTTTTCTTTTAATGATGAATTTACTAAGAAATACGGAACATATAGAAACGTTATAACTTTAGGTAAAACTAGAGAAGAAGTAATCGAACAATTTAGGCTTCCATATTTTGTATTTAAATTCCATCATAAGCACTTTTTAATTTCTGCATATCCAATTCGAAATGAAATGTTAGATCCTATTCGAAAAGTAAAGGGAGTTTGGTCTTATTCAACTGGACTATATAATATTGCTGATTTTGTAAAAGAATTTCCAGAGAACGAACACCAGCATGTTCATCAATTTAATTTAAGCAAAATTGATCCCACCCGTTTGTTACATATTTGGTAGTAAAAAATGAGAAGATTTTTGCCTTCTCATTTTTGTTTGGAAAAGTTTATTGTTTTTTCAATAACTGAGATTAGGTCCTAATACATTAGATAAAGTATAAATTTAAGGAAGGAATATCAAAAAACCATATAGGTAAACTGTTGAAAAGTAACAATAATAAGACATCATTTGCGTTATTATATTGAAAATTAGGTATAATTGAAACGATGAGAGAGATTCAGAAAAAAGGATAGGGATGGGTATGTTTTTTAATAAGAAAGATAACGATAGTAAACAACGGTTCGGCATTAGAAAATTAACTATAGGGGCTTGTTCCGTATTATTGTCTACATTAATCTTAGGAATAGGAACTCAAGAGCAAAATTCAAAAGCTCAGGCTGCTACTACAGAAACTTCTAACACTGCCAGTTCGACAGACTTAGTAGATAATCATCAAAATAAAAATACTTACCTAAGTTCTAGTGAAGTAAATGAAACAGCTACTAAAGTTAATGAGAAAGAAACTTCTGCTGGTAATGAGCAACAAGACTCTCAATCTGCAGTAGCTCAAGACAAGCAAAGTGGGGAAAAGGTTGCAGATGTAGTTACTAATAATCGGTCTACAGTTGAAGATAAAAGTTCTAATAATGCAGAATCTTCGGAAATCACTGATAACACTAAGAATACGGTAAATTCTGATAGGGCAGAAGTTACAAATAAAGAAGCTAATACACAAACTGATTCTAAAAAAGTTACGCAAAAGACGTCAGGTCAGGCTGTTAATGATGTAAACAAAAATGTAGCTGAAACCACTACTGACACTAAGAATACAAAAGTTTCCAGCTATACTAGTAATTTAGACTTGGAAAATATTCAAGAAAGTCTTGAACAGCAAGCTAAGGAAAATAATGGAAAAGCATTAGATGCTAAATCAGTTACATCTTTACTTAGAAGTTCGGATGCAGCTAATTTCCAAGTTTTGGCAGCATTAACAGAAAATATCGCTGAGGCTGATAAAATTAAAGCCAACGCAGCAGTGACAATTCCAAGTACTGACGGACGTTATACTTTATATATTTCAAGAAATACGTGGGGAAATACTACAGATGGTAATCAACCAACTAAGGTTTTACTTTCAGGAAATGTTCTTAGTGGTGATACTGTAACTATTTCAATCCCAAGCTATGGTATTGTCGGTGTCAATTCGCCAACTATCGATGCTAACTATGGGAGTGCTTCTCTAAAGGATATGGGTAATGATAAGGTAGTTATCTATAACTTCACCACTTCTGGGGTTATTAATCCGATCGTTACGATTCCCGCTGACAATGGATATGGTGCTAAACCCACGCCAATGCAAATTACTCAGCCTACGGTTAAGGATATTACTTGGACAATTAATGGAGTAGAACAAACATCAGCTGAATTTCATATCGATGTTAACCCTGTATGGAATCCAAAGTTTTCTTTAAGTAAGCCTAACCCAAATTCTACTGATCAAAATGCATTAAAAAAGATGATTCCTAACTATGAATCTATCTATCAACTCGCAATTAATGAAACGAACGGGGTTGCTCCTGGACAAGATTATCAAAATAGTCTTCCTTATCCTTCCTCAAAAATTAATAGTGCCGTTAATTATGGCACCGTAATTACAATTCCAATGCCTAAAGGGTATGTGCTAGATGAATCTGCTACAATGCAACTCAATAATTTTGGGGATAAAACTACCATTACCCAGGACGGTAATAACATTATTATTACCGTACCAAAAGGTTCCGGTACGCAAAACTGGAATAGTGGGGGACCCTACCAACTAGTGGGTTCTTATAATATTCCAATGCCCAATACAGCTACTACTTATACGGCTGACGCTCCGATTACGATTGTGCAAAAGCTTAATAATGACGGGAGTCAAACGAAGACTTGGACTGGTCCAACAGTAAGTCAAGATTTTTATGGTGCAAATGATCAAATTCCACTAGGCCAAATGCCACTTTATGCTAAAGCTGCTTATAATGGTAATCAGCTTTTAAATAATGGTCATAAACAAATTGTTGCTTACTTTGGTATTACTAATGAATCAATTGCTTCATACAACGATTACAGTAGTAATCTTACTTTTAATTTTGATGAGGGACTAGGTGTAACTGAACTAAAAACACCTACTATTCCTGGTACAAGTAACTATAAGTACACAATTACTTACGCAGATGGTACAACGAGTGAAGGTCAAGTAAATGCTGGTAACACTATTACGGGAACTGGAGTAATTACTAACATTGTGGTTAGCCCTGATAACTTTGAAAGAGATCAAAGTACAGCTGTTGATTTGCCAACTAATAAGTTTGCAAATCAAACTACTCAGTCAGTGAATGCTTTTGAAGCATATGGGGCTGTTCCAGAGACAGTTAAATCGGGCACACAATTAGTTGCTAACCTGACCTTTACTGGGACAATCCAACAGGGAAATATAACAAAATATTTGACCAGCAAAATTCAAGTTGATCAAACAGTTGTTTCATCAGCTGATTTAACTTCAAGCTCAGGTATATTTGGCTATCAAAGCAACACAGCAACAGGGCAATCTAATGTGGGGTATCTTTCTGTCTACGCTGGCGGAGGACAAACCAACAATATTTATGAACCAATTTTTTACTATGTTTTACCGGAGCGGTTCTCAGTTTATGATTTTTCAACCGACTATACCAAGCTACCTGATTTTGTCCCTAATACTAATAATGGTGTTATTGGTACGCCAAAGTTGTCAGTATTTACTGTTCCAACAGAAATTTCGGGACTCTCTCGTCAAGTTGTAAAAATTGATTACTCTGGTACTGGCTATAACTTTCTTGCTGGCCAGGGTGCTAACAATCGAATTCACCTTAATACGTTACCTGACGGAACTAATGGTACATATCAAGGGATAATCTATATTGTTAGTCCAACGACAAAATTAACGAACACTGCTTATAATCCTAATAACACAAGCAATTTTGCTCCTAGTGGTATTACTTTTAATCCAGATTGGGTACAGGGAAACACTTCTAACTTGTACTATGTCGGAGCGAATGGTTTTACCATTAATCAAGTCGGTGGTGCTAATACTGCTAGTGTTGCTCAAGGTAATCAAAATGATATATTGGTTGATTCTGGTGTCTCTGATCTTTATGGCTCTAATGAAATGGAATATGCTGTTCGTTTAATTAATGGATCAGGTACTAAATTAACTAATGTTGTTGCGATGGTGAACTTACCACAAGCTTCAGATACTAGTTTTGCTTTCCAGTTAAATGGTAGACCAGTTTATAATGGTGATAAGACAGGGTACACTTTCTTGTATTCTACGGAATTAGGTAATCTTAAGAATAATAACGATCCTGATGGTACTAAGCCCGATGAGACCGGATATGTTCCAGCAGATCAAGTAACTGATTGGTCTAAGATTAAGTCAATTATTATTAAAACTTCATCCTTAAGTAATAATGACCGTTCCGATCGTTTGATTTTCACAGGAATAGATCCTAACTTGGTAAATGATGCGGGTAAGACGGGATATATTAGTACTGGTTTCTATTCCGATACTACTAAGCCGTTTATCAGCAGTTTGGCAGTTTATAATTCAAGTACTGTAGCGAACAAAGTTAAGCCAGCTAATATTACTATTACAGGTGAGGCTAATATTAATTTTAAGCTTCAGTATACTGATGAAAATGGGCAGTTGCAGACGATTAATCTTCCTGATTTAAGTACTAGTTATAATTTGGCTCAAAACAATACAATGTTGACTGAGCAAGAAGCTATCGAATTAGCTAATAAAAATGCAGCATCGTCTATTCCTGCAAACTATGAAATTAAGTCAGCGACTTTGCAATCTGGTGGTAAAACTTGGCAAACTGATGCGCCGGAAGGAACTCCTGTCTTTGGTGGGCAAGTACAATATTTCTATAATAATGCTACTGTCCTCTTACAAGCTGTGCCAATCCAACGTACACTTACTTACCAAGTAATTGATGAAAATGATCCATCAAACCCAGTAACTATCCAGCCGAACACTGATTTATTAAACAATGGTCAAGTAATTACTGGTAATCAAGGAAGTAATGTTCCAAATGATGCAACAACTGCATATGATGCAGTTAAGAATGCTTTAGAAGCTAAGGGCTATGTTATTAGTTCAAAGAGTAGTACTGTACCAACAATTTTTGGTCCAGATAATACTGCATTGACAATTTATGTAACTCATAAGACTATAAATGTAAGTACACCAGATCAATGGCCAAGTACAAGTACTGATGCAGATAAGGTTTCACTGTCTAAAACAATTACTCGAACTATCACAGTTGAAGGCTTACCAACAGCTGTTGAAGGTACTACCCAAACAGTAACATTCACTAGAACAGCAGTTGTTGATGAAGTAACAGGTAAAGTAATAGGTTATGTAGATCCAAGTGATACTAGCCAAACTATTACTGATGGCGATAATGCATGGACTAGTGTTAATAATACTTGGTCAGCATTTACCCCTAAAAATATTCCAGTAGGTTATTCAATCAAATCAATTACCGATGCCAATGGCAATTATGCGAATGTTACGAGCACAGATGGCAAACTAACAGGTGTAGCACAAACTACTGTTGCACCTAATGAAAGTGATGTTACAGTAACGATTACTTATCAAGGTAACCAAGTAAGCAATACGATTACTTTTATTGATACTGACGATAATAATAAACAAGTTGGAGAAACTATTACCATTAGTGGTCGTGTTGGAGAAACCGATAACAATCTTAATTTAACTGTTCCAGAAGGCTATGAACTGGCTAATGGAGCAAGCTTACCAACAAGTTATACTTTTGAAGCAACTAACACTCCAATTACTATTCCACTTGTTCATAAACATAAGACTGTTGGACCTAATGACACGTGGCCAAGTACAAGTACTAATGCAGATAAAGTTCCACTTTCTGAAACGATTACTCGCACCATTACTGTGTCAGGACTTCCTACAAATGTTCCATCTGTTGAACAAAATGTTAACTTTACTAGAAGGGCAATCGTTGATGAAGTAACAGGTAAAGTAATTGGCTATGTAGATCCAAGTGATAGTACTGAGACAATTACAAATGGTAATGCTGCATGGACAAGTGATAATCCGACTTGGAGTAGCTGGACTAACTCAACTGTTCCAGAAGGCTACTATATTGAAAGTGCAAAAGTTGGTAATACTGACTACCCTACAGTAACAACTAATGCAAATGGAATTATTACTGGATTAAATAGTGTCGATGTGACTCCAAAGATGAGTTCGATAACCGTTAATGTGGTTTACAACAAGGTCAATCTTGATTTAACGATTAACCATGACACTATTATTAATACCTACAATGGTAGTGAACAACCAGTTTCTCCTGATATAATTAGTGAAATTACTCATACCGTTGTTTCATCAAATAATAATGTACCTATTCAAAATATTGCTCAAGCTATTCAAGATGCTAACTTGACGTCAGATGATTATTCATACACAGATAGCCAAGGTAATGTTTTAACTGGCACTCCAACTAACGCTGGTAATTACCGCATTATTTTGAACCAAAATGGTTTGGATAAATTAAATAAAGTAGCTGGCGGCTTAACAATTAACTATGATCCAAGTAAATCATACGTTAACTACACTATTGAAAAAGCAGAAGCAAGTGCTGAGCTAGAAGGAAATAATTCTAAGCAGTATGATGGTCAAAGTGTAACTAATGTTGAAGTTACTAAAGATGGTAATATCAAGGTTACTACGAATGTTCCGGGCACTACTCAAAGTGCATATCAACTTCAAGCGGGTGACTATGACTGGTATAGCGCAGATGGTTCAACTAGATTAAGTAGTGCACCAACTAATGTTGGAAATTACATGATTAAGTTAAACAGTACGGGAATTGCCAACATTAAAGCTCATTATGGCAATAGCGACAACATTAATTGGACTGAGGATGCAATTACAGGCAGTGCAACTTATGAAATTACTAAAGCTGCAGCCACTATTTCATTAACTCCTGATGAGAACAAGCAAACAAGTAGTTGGACTGGAAATGAAATTTCTATAAATCCAGCTGATTTTGTACCAACTATTACCACTGATAATGGTGTGACGCTCACTGTTCCTGCTGGTACTTTAGCAGTTGGTGACTACACAGTTACTCATTCACCAGTTGCACCAGGAACTTACCAAGTTTCATTGACGGACTCAGGTATTGAAAAGATTAAAAAGGCGATTTCAACTAGTGAAAACTATGTTTGGAATAATACTGGTAATGGAGTGTTAGAAATTGTTAATGCTAAAGCGAACTATCAAATGTCAGGCAGTGGTGAAACTACTTATACTGGTTCTGCGGTAGAATTACCAATGGATCAACTTAAGGATGCAATTTCTTCATCTAATACAGTTAGTGGTCAAGATTTAGTTATTCCTGAGCTTGATGTTAATGACTTTACTTGGTCTAGCGATACTGCCCCAACGAATGTAGGTAATTACACTATCAAGTTGAGTGAAACTGGTATTAATAAGATTGCTGCAGCAAATCCAAATTATGCCTTAACTTTAGGTATGAATGCCTTTACTTACAAGATTAATGCGGCTAAAGCAAGTGCAACTGTAAGTGGTGAGAATAGTCGAACATATAATGGTAAAGCTATTTCAATTAATGATATCTATAATGGTGGAACTATCTCTGTTAAAATTACTGGACTTGACGATCAAGAATTTACTTACACCTTGCAAACTGGTGATTACACTTGGAATGTATCTGATCCAACAAATGTGGGTACTTACACTTTAACTTTGAATAGTACTGGAATTGGTCACTTACAAGATCTCTTGAACGATAAGTACGGTAACGGCAATGTAACTATTGCTAACAGCCAAGTTACTGGAAGTGCAAAATATACTATTGAAAAGGCTAACGCCAATGTAACTTTATCAGGTAATCAAGATGAAACTTATACTGCTGAAGAATTCACCAATAGCAACATTAAGGTTAGTGACTACAAGGTGACTTTGAGTAACGGATTAGAATACAAGCTAGTTGATGGAGACTTAGAATTCATTCCAAATCAAAATCCAACAAATGTCGGTACTTATACTGTTCAATTGTCTGATCAAGGTAAGAAGAATATTGCTGCCGTTCAAGGTAAAAACTATGAATATAGCTTTAATGATACTGGAGTAGGTAGTTTCAATATTACTAAAGCCACACCAAGTGCATTATTTACTGGTCAAGGGGAAAAGACTTACGATGGTACACCAATTAGTGGGTATGTACCAAAGGTGACGATTACAGCTCCGGGCAAAAATGATGTAACTTTAGTTGCTGGTACTGATTATGCTTGGACTAATGATGGTCAGACCTTTACTACCGCTCCAAGTGATGCAGGAAATTATACTGTTTCATTAACTTTAGACGGAATTGGTAAGATCAAAGCAGTAAACGCTGCAAATCTTGATTGGTCAAATGTAATAATTAGTGAAAATGCAAGGTACACTATCACTAAGGCTCAAGCTACAATTAACTTTGCTCAACCAGCTAGTCAAACAGTTGAATATGGGAAGAATGATTTTGATGTAAATAACTTCAAACCAAGTATTTCCACAAATAATCATGTAACTGTTAATGTCCCAGAGGGGGTGAGCCTTTCTGCACAAGCTGGCGACTTTGAGTTTACTAGTGCCAGTGGAAATACAACAACTACCGTTCCAACTGGGCTAGGAACTTACACTGTTACTTTAAGTGAAGCTGGCTTTAAGAAACTTCAATCACAGACTAATAATTATAGCTGGGTAAATAATGCAAAAGGTACTTACATAGTAACTAAGGCAACTGATGTGTCTGTAACCTTAATCGGTAATCAAGAAGTAATTTATACCGGTAATACATTTACAAATAGTGATATTAATGTTAACGACTATCAAGTAACTCTTGAAAATGGTCAAACTTACAAGTTAGTTGCTGGCGATTTGGAATTTGGTCCGAGTCAAGATCCAACTAATGCAGGAGCTTACAAGGTACAATTGTCTGCACAAGGTAAGAAAAATATTGCTAAGGTGGATTCAACTCATTATAGTTACAACTTTGATAATGCTGGTACTGGTAATTTTGAAATTCAAAAAGCTACTCCAAGCGTTGAATTTAAGGCCAATGCTGAAAAGATATTTGATGGCACATCAATAGCTCTTGGTGACTACAAGACTCAGCCAAGTGTCACCGTAACTGCACCAAGTAATCCAACTATTACTCTGGAAGCAGGCGATTATGTTTGGATAAAAGATGGTGTTACTTATACAACTGCGCCAAGCAATGTTGGTAGCTACACTATCCAATTATCTGAATCAGGTAAGAATAATATCTTGCAAAATAGTAATAATACAGAAAATCTTGATTGGGCTAATGCAAAGATTAGTGGTCAAGGTTCATATATAATTACTGAGGCTAATGCTACAGCAAATCTTTCGGGTAATTCATCTAAAACATATGATGGTAATCCAGTAACTACAACTGAGGTTAATAGTAAAGATGGTACAGTTGAAGTAACTATTACCGTTCCAAACAGTAGTGAAACTGTAACTTATAAGTTACAAGACGGCGACTACACTTGGAATACGCTAAGTGGGGATGCTCCAACTGATGCAGGTGACTATACATTTAAGCTAAGCCCAGAGGCTCTTACTAACTTGCAAAGTGCAATTGATGGTAAATGGGGTAAAGGTAACGTTAAGATAACAGATAGCGATCTTAACGGAGAAGCTAATTTCACGATTAATAAGGCTGATATCACTATTTCAGGGAACGGTAGTCAAACAGGAACATACACAGGAAATCCACAAGTAGTAGATCCAAATAATTTCCCAGTTACGTTAACCCCAGAAGGTGATGGTCCAGTTCCAACAATTCCAGCTGGTACTTTAACAAGTAATGACTTTGTAGTTAAGGATAAAGATGGAAAAACTGTAGATCCAATCGATGTTGGTGATTACACAGTTTACTTAACTCCAGCTGGTATTAAGAAGCTTGAAAAGCTCAATCCAAACTACAACTGGCCAACAACTGAAGAAGAAGTTGGTAAGTTAGTAATTAAAGCTGCTCAAGCAAGTGCAATAGTAAGTGGTGAAAATAGTCGTGTCTATAATGGAGAAGCTATTAGTACCGCTGATCTTTACCAAGGTGGAGACATTAATGTTACGATCGTTGGAATTAATGATGATAAGATTACTTATACCCTAAAAGCTGGAGATTACGATTGGAATGTATCTGATCCAACTAATGTTGGTACTTATATTTTGACTTTGAATAGTACTGGAATAAGTCACTTGCAAGAAGTTCTTACTGCAAAATATGGTGCTGGAAACGTAACTCTTGCAATTACTGCAGTAAGTGGCAGTGCTAAGTTCACAATTACTCCAGCTTCAATTGCTATTTCAGGAAACGGTAGTCAAACAGGAACATACACAGGAAATCCACAAGTAGTAGATCCAAGTAATTTCCCAATTACGTTAACCCCAGAAGGTGATGGTCCAGTTCCAACAATTCCAGCTGGTACTTTAACAAGTAATGACTTTGTAGTTAAGGATAAAGATGGAAAAACTGTAGATCCAATCGATGTTGGTGATTACACAGTTTACTTAACTCCAGCTGCTATCCAGAAACTTGAAAAGCTCAATCCAAACTACAACTGGCCAACCACAGAGCAAAATGTTGGTACTTTAACTATTATTCCAGCTGTTATGGATATAACTTTATCAGGTAATGGTTCTAAAGTTTCTGATGGGCAACCAGCAAAAGTTGAGCTTTCAACATTGGCAGATAACTTAACTGGTAACAATCTTAATAAAGATGGTTTAACACTAGCTGACTTTAGCTGGAATACTCCAGATGGCAACGCTCCAAGTGAAGTGGGTAACTACACGATTACTTTAAACGAAAAGGGTTTAAAGAAACTTCAAGCTGATAATTCAAACTACACTGTTAATGTAAGTGGTGAATTTAAATACACTATTACTGCTGCTCGTCAAAAAATTGAGTATGTTGATGGTAGCGGCAATGTCATTAAGACTATCGAAAATATTGGTACGGCTTTATCTAACTATGGTGATAAAGTTGACTTTAATGTAAAGCAAAACGTTCCAAAAGATTACAAGTTGGTAGATTCTAATGTCTCAACCCAAATCACTATTGAAAATGGTGTAACTAAATTTTTAGTCGAACCTAATATTGTAACAACAACTGATACTAAGACAGTAACGAGAACAATTATTGTCGAAAACCCAGATGGAAGTGAGAACAAAGTTGTACAAACTGTAACCTTCACTCGTCCTAAGTACACTGATCCAGTAAATGGTGAGGTAACTTACGGAGAATGGGATAAGAGTTCAGGTAACTGGAACAAGTACAGTGCACCAGAGATTCCAGGCTACACTTCAAATGAAGTACCAGAAGAATCAGTAACTCCAGCTACTGAGGATCAAATTGTAAGGATTGCTTATAGCAAACTACAAGAACCAGAAAATCCTATTACTCCAACTAAGAATGCGAATAATAAGAAATCTGAGAAAGTATCACCAGTAAAATCACAAGTTTCAACTAATAAGACAAGTAAAATAAAGACTGTGAATACTGTACAAAGAACTATAGGAAAACAAGTACCAAGAAGCCAGATTAAGAAAAATAATCAAACATTGCCTCAAACAGGTGCTCACAAGGATATGCTCGCCATTATATCTGGAGCACTTGCAGTAGGAATTGGATTATTTGGCTTAAGTGCTAATCGAAAAAAGAAAAATTAAAATTTGAATAATCTCGATAATTTCCAGAAATAATAAATGCTGTTAAATCAAGGTTTAATAAAAACAAAATTGGCTGTTTGTCAAATCCTGTTGATGAATAGTTTGTAAAGGGAGCTAAACAACTAGAAAATAGTTGTTTGGCTCTTTTTCTTTGACGAAATTTTCCTCTAGTCTGATTAATAAATGTCTAGAATTATTGTATCCGTAAGCGGTACGCTCAATCTATTTAATTTTGCGATTGATACCTTCAAGACAACAATTAGAGTAGTTAGAAGATATACCATTTAGGACATCGGTATAATTATGCTTAAAGGTCAGTAGTGTTTGATGCATTTGTTTACCAACCGCTTGTTTTGAATGAAATAAGTGAATAACTTTCTTTTCATCTTTATTTTGAATAGCAGTCATAAAGTCCTGCATAATCCAAGTGGATAATAGCAGTTAAGATCCATAGTGACTGTTTTAACCATTGAGTGAGCCTTAGGAGTAAACTTATAAAAATAGTGCAGAATATCAGGCTTGAAACGAGTCCTAAGAATTTGAACAACTTTGTGAGTATCACCATCTAGACAAATGAAGTGAAGCTTTTTGCCTACACCTTTGAATTCATCAAAAGCTGGGTGTTCAGGGAGACTATCATAGAACTTAGAAGAACAGGATTCTAATACTCTTTGAACCGTGTTGACAGATACATTATGTTCCTAGTCATAGAACAATCCTCAGTAAGAGCAGAAAGGACTTTAAGTTTTGAGACATTAGAGGTATGACAATATATATTAACCAGATTAGATTGAGCCATAGATCTTTTTAAACAGTCATTGCAAAGAACACGTTGTTTTCTTAATCTGATAGTAATGTGCTTACTAGCATCAGCAGTAATGAAACGAACGTTAGAAACGTAATGACTATTATGCTTAAGGTTAGAGGAAAGACAGTAAGGCCAATAGGGCTGAATAAGTTCAGCTACATAGAGATTATGATATTTGTCGTTAATATATTTTTTAAAATAATCAGAAAAAATAATATTAGGATCTTCAATATTGAGATGAAATTTAATACAATCATTAAGAGAGGACATAGCAAAAACTCCTAGTAAACTTAATTGAATTGGTCGAAGAAGGATTTTAAGTTAAGAGAGGCTATGGCCTCTTTTTTATGCAATAAAAAATCCTGTTGGTGAAATAGGGTAACTATTTACCAACAGGAAAGAATATATTTATTTTACTAGAAATTAGCTTTGATTCTCTGCAACTGACTCATTCCGTTCATCCGCATCAACTACTGTTTTTGATACTTGCTGATCAGGTTTATATGGGCGCTTAATTGGCATCCCCATTGGATTCTGTCCTTTAGACATTAATACAGTAGGAATGTTTGATGTAACTTTTTCCGGTTTCTTCAATCCTTCAATTTCCCACGTAAATGGAGCAAATTCGTTTTTTGGATTTACCCAATTTGGGTGTTTTTTAGAAAGAAGATAAAGGCCTAAACATGTAAGTAAAACAACAGCAACTAAAATTGCAATAACAATTACATAAGTTACTGGGGATCCAACTTCTGCCTTAACTTGTGCTGGTGGATAAAAGGCAAGAACTATACCGAAAACTGATGAAATAAGACCAACACCGGCAATAATCCAAGCACCTATCTTACCGCCAGGAACTTTAAATGAACGAGGACGGTTAGGTTGTTGATAGCGTAAGCGTAAGAATGCCACAAACATTAGAATGTAGTAGAAAAGATATAGAACAGTTACACACTGTGTTAGTAAAATTACAAATCCTTCTACGTTTGGAATTAATTTGAATAAATATGCAATAATAGTCATTCCAGCCATTTGAACATAAACTAGGCGAGCGGGCATCCCATGCTTATTTTTCTTTTGTAACCATTTTGGTAAAAATCCACTGCCACCAGCTTGTGCAAGCATAACTGATGGAGCTGCTAGTTCAGTCACAGTAGAGGCAACTAAATTGAAAAGTCCGACCCACATTAGAACTAGATACAACCAAGGAAAGGCAAAGGTTTCACCAAGAACTTTAAATACCGTAACTAATGAATATAAAACATTAATTTGTTTTTCTGGAACGATCATTGCGATGATTACAGTACCTACTACGAAGATTAAGAATACTAAGATTAAAGTAATAAAAATTGAAGATACAAAATCTTTTTCAGGGTGCCGTAATCGTTTAATGAAGGCGGCATTTTCATCAATTCCAGTATAAGAGAAGAATACACCAGCTGCGAGGGCTAAAGTACTCATTCCATTCCATTTTGGAATTAATTGTTTTGGTGCCATTGAAATAGCGGGGGTATGTCCCTGGCACAACCAAACGATTGTTAGGATAATCATTACTGCTAATGGGATAAGTGTTCCAATTAAAACACCATACTTTGTAATGGTGGTAAAAGTTTTAACACCTCTATTAGCAATAATGGCCATAATCCAATATAAAATAATCCATCCAGTCATGATTAACACAACGTGGGTAGGATTTTGAGCAAAGGCAACTGCCTTGTTATACATTGGCGTGTAGAACAAAATAGTTGCAGCTGAACTCGGCATTCCCATCCCAAAGTTAATCATTACCTGAAACCATAAAATCAACAGACAAGTTAATGCCCATCCTTTTCCTAAACCTTCGCCAACCCAGCGGAAAATACCACCACGGTTGCTCCAGCCAGAGGCTAGCTCTGCAGCTACTAAGGCTGTAGGAATGAAGAAGCAAATAGCACCGATTGCAAAATAGGTAACTGACGATAAACCATAAAAGGCTTCTTGAACGTCATTACCTAAACCAGCGATAATTGCCACGTTCATTAGAGTTAGGGTCCATATGGAGATAAAGGCTTGCTTTTTGGCAGATCCTGCTTTATGAGAATTCTCCATTTTTCTCTCTCCTTTAAATATATACAATAAACAAAATCAATATGTTATTTATTAATCTGCTCATGTGTATACTAGTCTCATGTTTCACAAACTACAAATAAAAAGAATTAAATATAAGAGTTAAAAACCCTTATAATAAGCTATTGTTTATCTATAGCCAGCCTTTATTTATTATATTGTGAATTAAGTTACTAATTATAGTGATGTGACTATAGTAATATAATCGTAAAAAGAATGGCTATCTACTTAGGGAAGAAGAATAAAATTGAATCAATTCTTAAAAATAACAAATTATATTATTTTATTTTTTCATATATTTCCACTTAAGTGCTTTTGATTATAATGTAGTATATAGGATATAGACTTGAAAAATATAACACTAAATATAAAAGGATATGTGTATAAGAAATATATCTTTGAAAGAGTAGTATTGCTCAATTCACTTATCGAGGAGAAGTTCATTTGGAAAAGAAAAATCTTTTAAATGTAATAAAGAAAGTAAGCTTTAGTCTATTCATAGTAATAATTTATGTAATGGGATTATACATTCCTCTTCCTTTTGCAGAAGTGACTAAACAGTATATGGAAGCTGTAAAAAATACTCCTATTTCAATTTTAGGGGCATTTAGTGGAGCTAATTTTACACAGATATCTATTTTTTCAATCGGTCTGAATCCATTAATGTTTTCTATGTTAATTATTCAGCTACTAAGTTTTACTCATTCCTTTGGTTTTGATGCCCTATCACCAAAACAAGTGCAGTACTTGATGCAATTTTTAACTATGATTATCACTATCATTCAAGCAGCACTATTAGTCTTTGCTTTTACTAATCGACGGAATGGTTTAGAAGATTTTGAAATGATCTTAATATTAAGTGCTGGGTCTTGTTTAGTAGTTTGGCTTTGTTACCGCAATATGAAATATGGGGTTGGAGCAAGTGCACCAGTTATTTTAACAAGCATTCTTAATGGTGCCATTCCCAATATAATTAGTAATGTAAAACTTCTTTTAACCATGAAATATGCATGGGTTTGGTTAGCAGCTTTAGCTATTTTTATTTTGGTACTAATAAAATTTTGGCTCGCGTTTACTAAAGCCTACTATCCTTTAAAAGTAGTTAATCCTAGTCTTCCTGCCTCTAGTAATTTGATGACAGTGCCGTTAGGATTAAACATGGCTGCCATGATGATGTATATGGTAGGAATGGCTATTTTGACCCTTCCTTTAATGGTGGGAAGATACTTTAGTTCTTCATCTTTGATCAATAATTGGGTATTTCAAGCTTCCTTTTCTGCAGTAATGGGAATACTGATTTTTTATTTCTTCACTTTTGTAAATTTCGATCCTAAAGAACAAGCCAAGAGTTTTCGAAATAATCACTACTATATTCCAAATATTGCTCCTGGACGTCCTACACAACAATATTTAAACCGTCTAATATGGATTATTGCCTTTCCGGGAGCCGTTTTAAATGCATTTCAACTTGTTTTTGGTTTATATGGGGGTAATTTTTTAGGTAATTATGCTGGCTTTGCTATTATTCCAATGAATGTTGTTATGATTACAATGTTTATGGGAGGAATTAAAGATCAAATTGATACTATTTTGTTCCCATATCGTTATGATCGTTTATTAAAGGATAACTAATAATGAAATATTTTATTCCTGCATGGCACAAACAATACGATGACTGGTCAATTAATGTTCCAAGTATTGAAAACTATGATGCAGCAGAATACATGACTGTTTTAAAAAAGTTTGACGAAGAAATTGGCCTGATAATTACAGACTATCAGCCTCAGTTATTGAGTAAATTAAATCAAATCGCCTTTTTTCCTAATAACCTATTTTCTGTATATGATTTTTTACAAGGAGTTCATGGATTTGAAAATAAGGTTTTAGAATTAGAAGATTTTAACTGGCCTAAAAATGCAATTTTTGATTATGGTCCTTTTAGAACCTTAATTGTTTTAGAAAATAAACTATATGCAACAGTTTTCTATGATATTGATGGGCATATTTTAAGGATCTCTTATCCTGAAAATGACGAGCATAAAGCATTTACTTTGGGTATAGATAGTCGTGGTTTTATCTCTAATCAAGATGATGAGGAAAAAACTATCTACTTTGATCCATACGGTAATTGGCGTTTTAAAAAGGACAAAACCACTGACAAAATCACGGTTAATCCAGAAATGCATTTTTGTAAAAGAAGAGAATATGAAAATATTACAGATTTGGTTGATGAGATTTTAAGTCGATACTTAAAGGTCAATGCTAAGAATAATGATGAAATAATTGTAACAGTAGATGATGAGAGTAGTTTTAATAATGAAATCATTGAGCCATATAAACCTTTATATATAATCAATAGACACCATCCTTATAGTAAAAAAATAGGTAGCCTAGCTAAGGCAAAAGTAATTGTAAGTAGCAATGAAATTAAACAAAATCTAGAAAAAAATTATAGAGAACAGTTCGATATTTCAGTTATTCCCGTCTTTAATTCGGAATTTCGTCTTGGTCATAGTCAAAGACAAAATGTACAGGAGATTGGCTTCTTTGCGGAAAATGCAAATGACGAAAATATTCATCAAATTATTCAAAAGCTGTGTAACTACATCTTAAAAAATCCAGATAATTACAGCTTGAAAATATTTACATACAATTTTTGGAAAGCTGATCATGTGAATAAAATTCTTGAGCAAATAAAAGAAGAAAACAAAAACAGTTTTATTCTCGGAAAGTCAGAACAAGCAGAAAATGCTCCAATTGATGGACTTGATGATGAAGTGAGTTTACCAGAACTTGATGTTGCGCATACCCGTTTAACTAATATTTCAGATGTATTAAGTAATTTGGATAAAATGAGACTTTTAATAAATTGGGGAAAAGCGGATGAATTAATGCAAATATCAGGTGTAAGTATTGGAATTCCACAAGTGCAAAACTTTTCTTCGGTCACTGTTGTGGATAATAAAAATGGACGAATTATAAAGAAAATAAGTGAGCTTTTACCTGTAGTTGATGAGTATTTAACTAATTTAAATAGTTGGAATCAGACAGTAGTATATAACGTACAATTAATGAACCAGTATTCCGAAGAAAACATCATTGAGAAATGGAAAGAAGTATTTAAAGAGAGGAAAGCGGAGTAGAATGCGAGTTTTGCAACTAGGAAATGATAACTGGGAGAAAAAATATACAATCCCAGAAGATATGGAATGGCATTTTAACGACTTTTCTTTTGAGGAAAAAAAGGCTACGAAGAAAAAGGGGATAAAAAGTTATGATGTAATTTTAGTTACTGGTAAAACTAACTTAACTAATGACCAGTTGAAGAAGTTAAAGCAATTGATATCCCCATATCATGTTTTATACAGTTCTAATTTAAATACAGAATTGGATGATCATGAAAAATATTTTTTGAAAAGTATTGCTGCTCAAAAAATAAAAGAAGAACCCCAGTACTTAATTGATAGACTTCCAATTCGTTACTTCTCTGGACAATCTGGATTAAGGATTTTTCCAAGTCAACTGAAATTAAATGAGCACGTGGTTAAGATTTATGAGTTTGAAGAACAGGGTCATCTTAAAGTAAATCTAGATACCCACAATGAATGGGTAAATTTAGGTACTTATAAAAGTGGGGTCTTTATCGATCCTGATAAGCAGATCAATTTTTGGCTTTCATTAAAGAATTTCAATTTTCAAGTTAGACTGAGAATTTTTATTCAACAACCTGGTACAGATGGAGATGTCAAAGAACAAAGAGTAATCGACTTAAGCTCTTTTAATAAAGATGAATATTTTTCTCAAATTGAAGCATCTGAACACTATCGGACTGCAACCCTAAATCTAGAAGTTAAGGGGAGCGGCGACTTAATCATTGGCGTGCTTCATTCACGTTGGGGCCGAGATGGGGCCGGAAATTTCATTGCCGGTGGGCAAAGAATAGTTAATCCTCAGACTAGGGATGATATTGCCTATTACTTTAATCCTGGCGACCTGAAGCCCCCATTAAATGTATATTTTTCAGGTGCGCGTGAAGCAGAAGGTTTTGAGGCATATTTCTTGTTTAAAGGGTTAAAAGCACCGATGCTTTTATTTACTGATATGCGATTAAATATTGGTCAATTTTATGACGATAAGGATAATTTTTTTGAGCAAGAAATTATTAAAACAATTAAGTCAAAATTGAATGAATTGGGGTTTGATGAATCGCAACTACTAGTAAATGGAATTTCAATGGGAACATACCCTGCGATAAAATATGGAGCTAAAATGAGTGCTCATGCAATTAATGTTGCAAAACCCTTGGTAAATTTGGGCTATATTGCTTCAAGGACTGCCTTAGATCGTCCCGACGAATTTGAAACTATGTTCGATATTGATAAAGGGATCGGTACAGCTACCGATAGAGATGACTTGAAAAAAATTGATGAGAATTTTTGGAAAGAATTTGATAAGCAAGATCTTTCAAAAACACGCTTTTTTGCTGGTTATATGATTAATGATGACTATGACGATAAAGCAGTAAAAGAGTTAAAAGAGTCTCCTGCTGTAAAGCAAGCAGCCCAGTTTTCTGCTAAAGGATTTCCCGGACGACATAATGATGATCCACAAGTTAACTACTGGTTTATTGATCGTTTAAATGAACTATTAAGAGAAGATTTTGGTCGAGATAATGAAAAACGTAATTAATCAAGTTTATTGGGATAGAATGTCAGAGACATATTTATATGGAACGGCATTTAAGAAAAACGCTAAAAATGAAGTCACTTTTAAGAATAAATTGATGCCTTCAGGAAAAACTCTTATTAGCTGGTCATCAATAGCAAATTATCAGGTAGCAAAAGAAGTCCCTAGTTTACCACTCCTGCTGAATGGACAAGAATATTTGTTAAAAATTAGTGCAAAGATTAAGCCGGAAAATAGTGCAATTTTTGGAATACATTTTTTTGATATTCAGGGGAATGAAATTGATAAAGTTATTTTCACTGATTTAGAACAAAAGTTTAAATATCCACCTCGAGCAGTGAAATACACTATTGAAATAATTAGTGGTGGAGTAGAAGAGATTAATTTTAAAAAAATTCAAATCTCTCCTTTGGATTTAGAAGAAGAAGTTTTTAATGACTTTTATCCTCATCCTATTTATTTAAATAAAAATTCCCAAAAAGAAGGGCTTATTCTACTTGATGATTCTAAACGAGCTAGAATTATTGCTCCATTTAAGATTAAGAGTTATGTGGGAGCCAATTTAACTATTGGATATCTGAGTTGGCAAAATAAACAACATGGTCTTGAACTGTTGAAAGATTATATTAATGAACATAAAGATAAAGAATTAGTCATCTTTAGCAGCAGTGCTGATATAGATGAATCCTTAGCAAATTCTAACACCTTAAACTGTACGGTAGTGTATTCGAAGGCTTTTGTAGATGAAGGATATCATAATTTGCAGGAAACATATCTTTCAAAAAATTATCGAGAACCTGATCAAGTTCGAATGGTAAAAGAAGCTATTAATTATTTTAAGGAATGATGCAATGCTAACAGATAGGTTAAGACTAAAAAAAGCCAGGAAATTATTAAATAAAATTAATAAATTAGGTCCTAAAATGCAGGCAATGAGTGATGAAGAACTGCAAGGACAAACTGCCATTTTTAAAAAGCAACTTAAAGAAGGTAAAAGTTTAGATGATATTTTACCAGAAGCTTATGCCACTGTAAGGGAAGCAGATAAAAGAATTTTGGGGATGTTCCCCTATGATGTACAGGTTTTAGGGGCAATTGTATTACATAATGGCTCTATTGCTGAAATGAAAACTGGAGAAGGTAAAACTTTAGTTGCGACAATGGCTCTTTATCTAAATGCTTTAGAAGGTAAAGGCGCAATGCTAGTGACTCCAAATAGTTATCTTGCATCTCGTGATAAAAAAGAGTTAGCTCCAGTTTATGAGTGGCTAGGTTTAAGCGTTAGCTTAGCTTTTGCAGAAGATAAAGATAGTAAAAAGAAAATAACTGCTAAAACTAAAAGAAAATGGTATAACTCCGATATTGTATATACTACTGCTTCTTCTTTAGCCTTTGATTATTTGTTTAATAATCTTGCCAGCTCCAAAGAAAATCAATATTTACGCCCATTTAATTATGTTATTGTTGATGAAGTGGATGAGGTTTTATTAGATGAAGCACAGACTCCGTTCGTGGTTTCCTCTAGTCCTAATGTTCAATCAAATCTATATCATTTGGCAGATCAGTTTGTAAGACTATTAGATCCCGAGGTGGACTATGTATTTAAAAAGGATGATCAATTATTTTGGTTGACAGCCCACGGTATTGAAAAAGCTGAGAAATTTTTTAAACTAGATAGCTTATTTTCTATTGAGAGTAGGAGTGTTTATCGCCATATTATTTTAGCCATGGGTGCTCATTTAACTATGAGACGAGGACATGACTACTTAGTGGTAAAAGGCGAAGTGGTTTTGTTAGATGAGGATAGCGGTAGATTAAAGCGTGGAGTTCAGGTAAGTACAGGAATTCACCAAGCTGTTGAAGCTAAAGAAAAGGTTGATTTGACTAAAATTCAGAAAACAGCAGCTTCAATAACATTTCCAGCTTTATTTGCATTGTTTAATAAAGTAAGTGGAATGAGTGGAACTGCGAAAGTTAATGAAGAAGAGTTTTTACAGACGTATAACTTAAAGGTGGTCACTATTCCTACAAGAGTACCTGTAATTAGAAAAGACTATCGTCCACTTATTTTCTTAACTACAAGAGATAAATTAATGACAGCTGTAGATGATGTAGTAGAGATGCATAAAACTGGACGTCCGGTATTACTTGTTGCGGGTTCTGTAGAAAATTCAGAAATTATTTCAGAATTGTTACTCAATATTGGTATTCCTCATAATGTTTTAAATGCCTATAACGCCGCATATGAAGCACAAATCATTAAAAATGCAGGGCAAAAAAATGCTGTAACTATTGCAACAAATATGGCTGGGAGAGGAACTGATATTAAGCTAGGCCCCGGAGTTAAGGAACTCGGTGGCTTAGCAGTAATTGGAACGGAAATGTTACCTAAAAGAGTGGAATTGCAGTTAGCGGGGCGTGCCGGCAGACAAGGAGATCCGGGTAGTAGTCAATTTTTGATTTCTTTGGAGGATTCATTTATTTCGTCTAATAATACTGCTCGTCAGAAGAAGTATTACCGCAAATTAATGAAAAAGAAGTCAAAGGGAAAAGATATTACCCTTCTTTCAGGTCCGCGAATTCGATTTAGTTTGCTAATGCTGAGAACTCGTAAAGAAGATCTTAATGAGTTGATGAGAAGTCAAACTAACAAGATGGAAATAATTTTATCGCTTCAACGGAAGAATTTTTATACTAGAAGAAACAAAATTATGAAAACTGATGATTTACAGGGAAATGTAGATCGGATCATCGATAATGCATTGGATCTTTATTTAGAAAAACAGGATTTATCAGATAAGAGTGATTTAAAGTACTTTATTAACCAGCATGTTACTTATCAACAGGTTAACGTACCAGATAATTTAAAAACGAAAAAAGCGATAAAAGACTTTTTGAAAGAATTAGCTTACAAGATTCTTGATGAGAAAAAGCACGTATTAATTAACAAAAAACAAGCAAATGATTTTTATCAACAAGTAATCATTTCATCAATGGATGGAAATTGGATTGATCAAGTAGATAGAATTGAAAAAATAAAGGTTAATGCACAGCAATGGGGAAGAAGTGGAAGACCGCAAGATCTTCTCCACCAAGAAAAGGCTTTTGAAGCGTATAAAGATTTCTTAGATAAAATTACCTTGTCTACCTTTGATAATCTTTTATTAAGCAAGATTTTTACGAATGAAAAAGGACAATTAGTTGTAGTATTTAATTAGTAGGGGAAAATTATGACCGTATATAACATAAATTTAGGAATAGGTTGGGCTAGCTCTGGAGTAGAATACGCTCAAAAATATCGTGATCAAAGTTTTGATAAAGTGGGAATTGAACGAAAATTTATTTTTTCAGATTTAATTTTAGGGAATAATATCGGAGATTTAACCGCCAATTTGGGTTTTGATAATGACAATATTATCTGGTTATATAACTTCTTTACTGATGTAAAGAGTTCAACGTCTAATTATTCTTTAGATGCTCTAGAAAACGAACTCAATTTAAAAAAACTAAGTAGTAATGTAAAGACTGTTGGAAAAGAAGTATTTTATCAATTAAATGATGGCTTACAGCTAGTAGCTCGACTAAGTGATGCCGAAAAACGTACCATTGATCAGGTTAGCTATGTTAAAAATAATACTTTATTTAAGAGAGACTTTTATTCTTACACTAAGTATGCCTGTGAGTATTATTTAGGTGCAGATAAAGATAATCGGGTTACCTTTCGGGAATTCTATAATGAAGATGGCACAATTGCTTATACACAACATTTAAATGGTGATCAAGAAACATTTGAATTTGCAAATGGTGAAGTTATTTATAGTAAAGATGACCTTTATCTGAAAATGCTTAAGGAATTGAACTTTACTAAAAAAGACGTAATTATTCTAGACAGAGAAGATGAAGATAAGAACTTAATTAATGGTCAACTAGTTTTTGAAAACCATGGACCAGCTAAATTAGTGGTGGTAGTTCATGCTGATCATTTTGATAAGCACTATACTAACGATCAAAATATCTTATGGAATAACTTCTATGAATATCAATTCCAGCATGCGAAATATGTAGATAGCTTTGTTGTAGCTACAAATGAACAAAAGAAGATTTTAAAAAATCAATTTAAAAAATACTATAATATTGAACCACGCATTGATTGCATTCCGGTAGGAAGTTTAAATGAGTTAGAGCATCCTACACAGGGCAGGATGAAACATGCCTTAATTACAGCTTCTCGTTTAGCAAAAGAAAAACACATTGATTGGATTGTGAATGCGGTAATAGCTGCTAAAAATAGTGTTCCTGATCTTTCTTTAGATATCTATGGAACTGGCGGTGAAGCAGGGATGCTTACTAATTTAATTAATCAAAATCAAGCACAAGATTATATTCATATTATGGGCCAAAGAGATTTAACAAAAGTCTATCGAAACTATCCTGCTTATATTGCTGCTTCAACAAGCGAAGGTTTTGGTCTTTCACTGCTGGAAGCTGTGGGATCTGGACTAGCAATGATTGGCTTTGATGTTCCTTATGGAAATCCTACTTTTATTGAAAATGGAAAAAATGGAATGCTTTTACCATATAATGAAGAATGGACTGACTTTAAAAAAGAAGAAGTTTTAACAAAGGCAATTATCGAATTGTTTACGAAGAGTGATGTAGATAGCTTTAATAAAAAATCATATCAAATAGCAGAGCCATATCTAACAAAAAATGTTGCTAAACAATGGAAAAATTTAGTGGGGGAATTGGTCAATGATTAACTTATTTGAAAACTTAGACGTAGAATCAACCGACTTTCTAAGATCACAGCTTTTTGCTAATCTTAAAATTCCTTCTGTGGTAATTAATGATGATGGTTTTTTACCAATTGAGGTAGACTCTCCATTTAAATTCTATTGTGGATTTGGTGATGAAAATACTCCCTTATATTTTAACCGTCTAAAGGTGCCAGAATTTCATCGGATTGTAGCAACTGCAAGTAAGGGAGAAGTTTATGATCTTCATCAAAAAAGAGCCGATATTTTCTTCGTTGCCACTGATAATACAAGATTAATTAAAGAGGTTCATTGGCTTGATAAGAATGGAAACTTGAGCTGGATTGATCACTATAATCGTCAGGGAAAGCTATTTGCTAAAACTTATGTTAACAATGGACAACAAGTTTTAAAGCGATACTTTAATAAAGATGGAAAAGAAGTTATTACACAATATTTAGTTTCTGGCGATATTCTTCTCCATGAAGAAAATATTGAAAGATATTTTGCTAATTTAGCTCAATTTGTGACTTACTATTTAAGAAAAAAGAAATACCAGCTTGATCATATTTTCTATAATACTTTGAATCAATCTATGATGGTAAGTTTAGGCCTTCAAAATGATGGTAGTGATACGCTGTTTTGGCATGAAAAGATTACTAACGATCTACCAGGTAATATGAAGTATTTAATGGACAATAGTACCAGAACTAAGCATATTGTTTTCCAAAATTATGTAGATTGGCAAACGTGGAAGAATAAATTACCAAATGATAAAAATGTTGATTTTAGATTTTTAGGTATGATTTATCCTCATCCAAGAGGAAACAAAATGCGTCCTGAAGCAGTTATTTTGACTAACTCAGACCAGATTGAACATTTAGATGAAGTAGTTCAAGCAATGCCAAATATTCATTTTAATATTGCGGCTATTACTGAAATGTCATCTAAGTTATTAGCTTTCAAAAAGTATAACAATGTTCGTTTATACCCTAATGCCACAACTAAACAAATTCAGGAATTGTATCAAACTAGTGATATTTATCTAGATATAAATCATGGTAATGAAATTTTGGATGCGGTTCGTGGTGCTTTTGAACAAAATATGTTAATTCTGGGATTTGAAAATACTTTGCACAATTCTCAATTTATTAGTTCAGAAAATGTATTTAAGCCGAATGAAGTTGATAAGATGGCAGATAAGATTTCAGATGCTTTATCTGATACAAATAATATGAGAGAGCTTATTGATGAGCAACGTTTACTTGCTGGGGATGTAAGTGTTGAACAGTATAAAGAGGTTATCGGCGATTTGAGAAATGAATAAAGAAAAGAAAAAATCGACGTTAGTGGAACAACACGCGTTGAAGCGATTAGAAAAAGTAGAAGAGAACCAGAGAAAAGCTTATGAAAAAAAGCAGAATGATTTTCCCTGGAAACAAATAACTATGGGATTACTTTTTGGAATAATTTTACTTTTGATGTTAATCCAAATGATAGTTAAGTAAAAGAAGGCTAGTCTTATTGTGATTTATACTTTTTCAAACAAATAGTTAAAATATAAATTAAAAAATCAGTTCGCCAGTATTACGGACTGATTTTTTTCTGTTCTTTTTTAGTTTACCCTTGTCTTTTACTTGTTGAATAACAAAAAACGAATAAAGTTATATTATTTTTGCTTTTTATTAATAATAAAATTTTATAAATAACAATTAAGAAAAAATATTTTCTATTTTTTCTTTGATTTATCAACCTTTTTTCTTTTATTTAATTACCAAAGAGTTAGTATAGAATATGTAATAATAACGAATGAATTTTTTTGATAAATAAAATTAATCGTAATAGTATATTTGCAGTAACGAGTGGAAAATGTTATGAAAGACAGAAAATTTAAAAAGAATCAAGAAACAAGGAATAAGTATGTCGATCCGAATAGTTTAAAGGAATCGGGAGACAGTTCTAACCCATATCTTAAAGAACTAGCAGCTTTAGCAGCAATTTTGGGAACTGGAGCTACAGGAGCAGCAATTTTACCCAATGATCGTGTATATGCCGCACAAACTTCTGTAGATGCTAAATCACAAATAGTTGGATCAGTCTCTGAAAGTACGCAAACTGACTTGTCAAACCAAGGAAATAGTAAGTCTGATGAAAATGGAGTCAGTACTAGTAACTCAGAAGCTAAAAGTATGTCTACTTCTAGGTCAAAGAGTTTGTTTATTTCTCAGAGTACGTCTATATCTTTAAGTCAATCAATAAGTCACTCAGAATCGACTTCACGGTCTACTTCTCTAAGCAATTCACAAAGTTTATCAGAATCTTTAAGTTATTCTAAGAGTAAACTTACTTCTTTAAGTGCAGCTGAAAAAAGAACTTCTACATCTCATGCAGATAGTGCTACTAGCTCTTCAAAAAATGAAGAAAAATCTAGCGTATCAAACTCCAGTAATAGCACTAATGTAGGAAATTTCTACTCTAGCGAGAACTCATCTGTTACTGAAAGACAAAGTACTGATCAAAGTAATCTTAACAATACAACTAGTTTAAGTTTGAGGAATACACAACTTATAGACAGAAACCTTAAAATTCCTGTCGCTCTTCAAACTTCTATAAATAAAAATAGTACTGATAATAAAGATCAACTTAATAAAAAGCAACAGTTAAATGAATTAAGTTTGAATGGAATTTTTACTAACCTAGTTCAAACAGATACTGGTGTTAATGTAAATAATGCGCAGGAGTTCTACAATCAAGTTGTTAATGGTACTGCTAGTGTTGTTAATATAACTAATGATATTGATTTGGGAGCAAGCTATGGTAGTCAGACTGGCGTCATGTCTACACCGCATAGTGTAACAATTAACGGTAATGGACATAGCATTAATTTTGGAAACTTCCATATTAATACGAATTGGCTATCATCTACTGATGAGCTTACTGTGACATTTAATAATGTTAAGCTTTATACTGCAAATTATTATGGTGCAGTATTTTTAAATAATACTCAGCCTGTAATTCATCCAAATACAAAGCAAAGATTAGTTTATAATGATGTCACTCAAATTGGAGGAGTTGCAGCATTTGCAGATACCGGTTCTTCTACTAGGGTTACTCCTTCATCAAAGACTTTAGAAATCAGTGGTAATACAACTCTTACAGGGGTTAGTTCTTATACATATAATGGAACAACTTATACACCAGATTGGAGTACTATAGCTCATGGTGTTAACTGTCAAGTTTATTCGGCCTACAATTTAATTATTGACAAGGGTGCAAATGCTGTGTTCGATGCGGGCAATAATGCATTATACAATGTCGCACTTATGGGTAATAATGCTCAACATAATATTTCAATTGGTGACGGTGCTCACGTTGAAATGAAGGGTGCAACTAGCTCCAACATTTTTATGCCAAGTTATAACGGCGGTGATAATGTAATTGATATTGGTAATGATGCCTTTGTTACCATGAATGTGAAAAATACTCCTACACCGGGATACCCGGATATACCATCCCATAACATAGATTTTAATTATCAGGATGCTTCAGTTAATAATACTATCAATATAAATCCTGGCGCCTATGTAAATTTAGAAGGTCAAGCTAACTTCATTAGTCAAGGAACTGTAACAGTCAATATTACTGATCCAGATGCAGTTTTCTTCACACACTACAATAATGGAGAAGGGTATTGGGGAAATTCACCTGTTACCTATATTGTCAATGCAAGGAAGACAAATATTATTAATCAAAGCGGAATGGATAGAGAGGTATCGCCTTTTGTAGAAACAAATACAGCAACTGTTAATAGTAATCCTAACTATACGCAATCCTCGGTTGAAAGTACTAATACTGTTTTGATGCCTAATCAGCCAGGTACTGTTCAGGATGTAGCGAATGTAAATGATCAGCTTGTTACAAAGCGGTATGTCACCACAGCATATACAGGCTATACAGCATATAGTGAATCTACTTCTACAAGTACAAGTGTTCAAACATCTCAAAGTATCAGTACTGTAGCAAGTGAAAGCTTGAGTAACTCAGTAAGCATGAGCGAAAGTCTAAGTAACTCAGTAAGCATGAGTGAGAGCCTAAGCAACTCAGTAAGCATGAGTGAAAGCTTAAGCAACTCAGTATCAATGAGCGAAAGCTTAAGCAACTCAGTAAGCATGAGCGAAAGCTTGAGTAACTCGGTATCAATGAGTGAGAGCCTAAGCAACTCAGTAAGCATGAGCGAAAGCTTGAGTAACTCGGTATCAATGAGTGAGAGCCTAAGCAACTCAGTAAGCATGAGTGAAAGCTTATCTAACTCAGTAAGTATGAGTGAAAGCTTAAGCAACTCCGTAAGCATGAGCGAGAGCTTGAGTAATTCAGTATCGATGAGTGAAAGCTTAAGTAACTCAGTGTCAATGAGCGAAAGCTTGAGTAACTCAGTAAGCATGAGCGAGAGCTTAAGTAACTCAGTAAGCATGAGTGAAAGCTTATCTAACTCAGTAAGCATGAGCGAAAGCTTGAGCAATTCAGTATCAATGAGCGAAAGCTTATCTAACTCAGTAAGCATGAGCGAGAGCTTGAGCAATTCAGTATCAATGAGCGAAAGCTTATCTAACTCAGTAAGCATGAGTGAGAGCCTAAGCAACTCAGTAAGCATGAGTGAAAGCTTAAGCAACTCAGTAAGCATGAGCGAGAGTTTGAGTAACTCAGTAAGCATGAGCGAAAGCTTGAGCAATTCAGTAAGCATGAGTGAAAGCTTAAGTAACTCAGTAAGCATGAGTGAGAGCTTAAGCAACTCAGTAAGCATGAGTGAGAGCCTAAGCAACTCGGTATCAATGAGTGAGAGCCTAAGCAACTCAGTAAGCATGAGTGAGAGCCTAAGCAACTCGGTATCAATGAGTGAGAGCCTAAGCAACTCAGTAAGCATGAGTGAAAGCTTGAGCAACTCAGTAAGCATGAGTGAAAGCTTAAGTAACTCAGTATCAATGAGTGAAAGCTTGAGTAACTCAGTAAGCATGAGTGAAAGCTTGAGCAACTCGGTATCAATGAGTGAAAGTTTGAGTAACTCAGTAAGCATGAGTGAAAGCTTATCTAACTCAGTATCAATGAGCGAGAGCTTAAGTAACTCAGTAAGCATGAGTGAGAGCCTAAGCAACTCAGTAAGCATGAGCGAGAGTTTGAGTAACTCAGTAAGCATGAGCGAGAGCTTAAGTAACTCAGTATCAATGAATAAGAGTCAATCTAGCTCAACAAGTATGACAACCTCAACGAACAGTACTAACAATAATGGCTCTAGATCAACACCGAATAACAGTGATACTCAATCTACTTCTACTGATACGCTTCAGCCACAACATAAAAATGCTGAATCTGTAGATAAGGCAACTAAGAAAGATCACCGTAGAGGTAAATTACCTCAAACTGGTGCAGAATCAAATTCAAGCTTCTTAGGATTAATGATCGCTGCTTTAGGTGGATTGCTTGGCTTTAGACGTAAGAAACGTAAAGATGAAAATAAAGATCAATAGATCTTAAATATAATAAATAAAGCCTCGACTTCCTTTTCTGGAAACTCGAGGCTTTGTTTTTATTAATATGAAGAAAAACATAAATATTAAGCTATAATAGGTTTAAATATCTTGTAACTATGTAGTAAGAAAACAATGAGAGGACAGCACATGGAAAAAATCTCAGTAATTATTCCGGTATATAACGATGAAAAATATTTAGCTCAATGCTTAGATAGTGTCTTAAGACAGACTTATTCTAATATTGAAATTATTTTAGTAGACGATGGATCTACAGATAGTACACCTGAATTATGTGAAAAATACCGTGAAAAATATGCCAATATAAGAATTTTGCACAAGAAAAATGGTGGAGTAGGCTCAAGCCGTAATGCTGGTCTTGAAATGGCAACTGGTGAATATATTTTATTTGTAGATCATGATGATTTGCTGAGTGAAACCCATATTGAAGAACTTTATAAGCTGTTGAAAAAGAATGATGCAGATATTGCTGTAGGAAATTTTAATCGTTTCATTGAAGAAAAAAGAGCATATGGGATTTGGATTAAAGAGGATGACTACTTTGAAAAGACCTACACGCCAGAAGAATGGTTTAGTGTAGAATATGAGACGGTACCTTATAATAGGTCGATGATATTTGTAGTGCCGTGGGGAAAACTTTATAAACGTTCTCTTTTTGAAAATATAGTTTATCCCATTAATGCTCGCGTAGAAGATGATCTAACTACATGGAAAATATACTTATTAGCAGATAAAATTGCATACATGAATAAAGCAATTTATACGCACCGTATTTTTGAAAATAGTGTCTCTGCACAGGCTAATAAGACTGCCGTTTTCCCTTTAGAAGCTGTGGAAGAAAGAATAAGTTTGTTAAGTCAGCTCGGTTTTGATATTACAACAGAAATTGAAGCATATCGCTATCGTCTAAATATTTGTATCGATACAGCATTAAAGGACGGGGATTACTTGAAATATCGTAATGCCAAGCAGAAACTGGCGATCTTGAAGAAGTATAAAAAAATATAGTTTAATAAAAATAAAACTCCCTGAGAGTAAATAAAATTCTGAAGTGCCATAGAAAAGTTAGACATTTATAAAATTTTAAAGATTTGATAATAC
>OFFV01000301.1_pt1 | contig 41128 bp, 45 predicted proteins | sample 1521461 | NCBI WGS metagenome assembly OFFV01 (sample SAMEA3504120, study PRJEB24116) | mouse gut metagenome | biome: mouse gut; feature: mouse-associated habitat; material: faeces | place: Denmark | collected 2011 | reverse complement strand
TGCAGTTCGGAATATGCCATCCTTACCGTTATAACAATCTGCTGCTTCCCATAACCGAGGGCATTTGACAGCAGATTTTCCGTTACCTCCAGGATGATTTCCTTCTGGCATCCGTTTTCCGTCAGCATTTCAAAATATTTTTGCAGCATTTTGAGAAGTGCAGCGTCATCATCAATGATCAATATCCTGTAAGCCATTTTAACGCTCTTCTCAACCCTTCTCCAACAGCGTCTGCAGATGATTCTGCAGAAAATTATCCTGCAGTGCCGACAGTCCCTGCGCATTCAACTCCTGCACGATCACGCTGCATACCGCCTCGATGACAAGCACCCTGCCGTCATTGGTATTCAGATGATACAGATAGTCCTCTGCCTGCACGCCTTCCCATGCCTGCGCGGGATCGGGAATCTGATAGAGCAGGTTCAGCATGTCTCCCACCTCCGAACAGACGGCAAGCTCCCGCAGCCCTCTGTGCATCCATTTATAAAAAGGAGCATACTTCCGATTCAGCAGATAGACGATCTTCATACTCTCCTGAATAAATTCGGTCAGCGACAATTCCGCCGCGATCCGCTCCCCGCGTTTCATGGCGCGGGCATAATTGTACTGCCCGGCCTGTGCCGCCTTCGCCAGCGCCTGCACCAGCCTGCGAATCCACACACGCTGCGGATAATATTGCAGCAGTCCGTTCCTGATCCCGCTGAATCTCCCCAGCGGATCCTCGAACACCTTACCGTTCGTGGCAGCCGCCAGACTCTCCTCCGGCAAAGCAAGCCACTGCGCATCCGTCTCCGGGACCGTATCCCGCCCGAGGATTCCCAGATAGAAGTCTTCCAGACACAGCACGCCCACGCGTCCCCTGCCCTGTTCCTCCGTGACACGTCCTTTACAACCCATAAACTCCTGCGGCAGCGCCTCGTAGGCCGCCTGCATCTGTGCGCCGTACTGTCTGTATACCTCCCGGGGCAGCCATACACAAAAAGATGGACCATAGTCATGATCCATCGACACTTCATCGTCAAACCCCAGGCATTCCGAGCCGTATCCTGCCAGCCCCACGGCGGTCTGTCCGATCACCTGGGGAAACTTCGTCCGCAGCATTTCCTGCCCGTATGCCTTATAATATGCTTCCGCCAATTCCAATCCTTTTGTCATTTGATCGCTTCCTTCACTTCCTTTGCTTTCTGCAGATAGAACGCCTGTTTCTCCTGACTGCCCAGCTTCTCACAGACTGCGGCGCAGTTCTCACAGAGGATGGCGTAGCTCATATTTTCCCCGAAATGTACCTTGACCTCGGCCAGCGCCTTCTCGTAATACTGCAGCGCCTTCTCATAGTCCTCCATCCGATACCAGGCTTCCGCCACGCCGGCCAGCGCACCGCTGTAGTGAGCATCCGTATTCTCGCCGCTTCGCTCAAACAGGGAAAGCGCCCGTTCCAACAGTTCCTTTGCCTGCCCGGCTTCTCCCGTCTTAAAATACAGCAACGCAAGATTGGTCAGCGTCGTCGCCGTCTCCATCTCGCCGCCTTCCAGCTTCTCGATAATGGCCAGCGCCTTCCTCGCACAGGCGATCGCTTCCTCGTTCTCCTCCGTTTTCTCAAGCAGGATACTCATATTGTTATAAAGCCCCGCATACCGGTAATCCTCCGGCGGCAGAACACCGCTGTAGATCTGCAGCGCCTGTCTGTAATAGCGCAGCGCGGTGGCATAATCCCCCGCCGCCCGGTAAGCCGTGGCAGCATTCAGAAGGGTGGTGGCGAAGTGCTCCGTGTTCTCCATCTGCAGCTCCTCCATCAGAAGCAGCACATCCTCCGCCGCCACATATGCTTTCTCAAAAGCCGACACACTGCGGTAAAATCCGATCATCTCATTGCAGATGCCGATATAGGCTCCATAATCCTCTTCCTCTTTGGCCTGCGCCAGAGAAGCCACCAGAAACGGATCCACCTTATCAATCTCCTGTTTTGCAAAATAGGAATCCAATTCTTCATAAAATTTGTCTAATTTCATTGCTCCAAAATTCCCCTTCAAAATGTAGTCGTCACTTGTCCTGCCTGCGCCGGCATCATACCGCACTACGGCATCCGGCGTCGCTCTAATCTGTCCGTCAAAGATTAGAGCCGCTCCTCATGCATAAACCTCTACGGGCGTCGCTCTAATACTGTCCGTTAAAGATCTGCGCGATCGGCGAATCATCCGACAGGATGATAGTCTTATTATCTCCCCGCATACTTTCTTTCAGTGCATCCAGCGCGCGGACAAACGAGTAGAAATCCATTTTCGCCGGATCGGAATAGGCATTCGTCAGAATCTTCATGTACTCAGCCTCTCCTTCTGCCACAGTCGCCTCCGCCTTGGCCTGCGCATCGGAAAGCATGATGGACACTTCCTTATCCGTGGTATTCTCAATCATCTTCGCCTCGGACTTACCCTCCGCCGTATACTGGGCCGCGATATTCTCACGCTCGGAGATCATACGGGTATAGACGGCCTGCTTGTTGTCATCGGGCAGATCCAGCTTCTTCACCTCCACCGCGGAGATCTCGATGCCGTACTGCTCCTCTACATGGTTGATCTGGGCCATGATCTCCTCCGTCAGGGAAGTAATTTCGATCACCTCTTCATGATCCTCCGAGATGACCATATCGTTGTTCTTCACTTCCTCCGGGTTCTGGTCCACCGTGATCGTCATCTTGCCGTCACGGCTGCGGATCACTTCATCCTGCTTCATATTGGAGATGGTATTCTTGGTCGCATTATATACGATCGCGTCAATACGTCCTTCCGCATTGTTTACCGAACAGCTCAGCGTCTGTGCGAATTTAAGCGGATCCGTCACATGCCAGAGCACATAGCTGTCCACGATCATCGTCTTCTTATCGGACGTGATGACATCTGATGACGGCAGATCGTAAAGCAGAAGTTCCTTCGGGATCGTATCCACCGACTCGATAAATGGAATCTTAAAAGAAAGGCCCGCATCCGTCACCACGCGCTGAACCCGGCCAAACTGTCTGATCAGCTTAAACTGGTTCTGCTTCGTCACCACCATGGAATTGCCAAGCAGCATCAATGCCACTACGGCAATGAGAGCCAGCAGAATGCCCGCTCCTGCACCTTTCTTGTTCTTCTCTCCTTTGCCCTTTTTCCTTGTGCCGTCAGAATTGAACCGCTCAAAGTCCCCGGCGCCGTTATTTGTATTAAAATTTTGATTAAAATCAGCCATAATAATCTCCCATTCCTGCTCGATCTGCGTTTGGATACAAGCACAAATCTGCCTCTAAACCTGTTCCGACCCTAAAACAATCTTCCAAACCGCCGCAATCATTCCTCTGCCTGGTCATCCTCCGTCTGCGTATTCACAGTACTGTTGATCGAACCACCCGTTTTCGTCGTGGAAGAATCACCCTCCTCCGATACAAAGCTGTCAAGCGGCAGAATCGTATTCATGTTGCCGTCCTTACTCTGGATCACAACCTTCACATCCGGCAGGATATTCTCCATCGCTTCATAGAACATTCTCTTCTTCGTCACCTCGGGATATTTCGCATATTCCTGATACATGGAATTGAAACGGGCCGCCTGGCCGTTGGCCTCGTTGATCCTCTCCTGTCTGGCCGCCTCGGCATCCTGCAGGATCTTGTCTGCCTCGGCCTCCGCATTTGGAATCTGCTCGTTGCGGTATTTGTTGGCATTGTTTAAGGCCGTTTCTTTCCCCTGCTTGGCTGTCTCCACTTCCTTAAAGGCGTTCTCCACCTCCGCGGTAGGCGGTGTGGCATCCTGAATCGTGATATTCACAAGCTGGATACCGATATCATAGTCCTCCAGCTTATCCAGGATCATCTGCTTGATATTGGACTGGATCTCGTTCTTTCCCGTCGTCAGAACACTGTCCACACTGTAGGAACCGATCGTCGTCCTGATACAGTTCTGGGCAATATTTTTCAAAATCTCCTCCGGATTGCGGGAGGCGTACAGAGCCTTGACCGGATCGGTCACTCTATACTCGGCATAGAAATCCACATAAATAAAGTTATAATCCGATGTGATCATCATCGCATCGTCTTCTTCCCCATCGTCATGATAGCCGATGGAAAAGCCCTGGATCGTCGTATTCACCTTATTGACCGTCTGAATGAACGGGATCTTGAAATGCAGACCCGGTGTGGTGACCGCCTTCGGTGACCCGAACGTGCAGACAACCGCCTGCTCCTCCTCCTGAATGGAATAATAAGATCCGCTCACCAAAATGACCAGAACTGCTATGGCTATAATGATGCCGACTGCTGATTTCCCTTTGCCCCTGTCAAATTTATGCAGGTTTTCCATTGTTTTCTTCTTCGCGCCGAACATAATTCTCCTCCCTGTGAAATTAATGCGATACATCTTCTATACATCTCTGTTATTATATACTATAATAAACAAAAACACTAATTAAATTTTGCTAAAGCGTAATCTACGGAGGAAAACATTATGAAAATTATTTTTGTCAGACACGGAGATCCCGATTATGAACATGACACATTGACGGAGAAAGGCATCCGGGAGGCAAAGCTGCTCTCGGACCGCACGGTAAACTGGCCGGTGACACAATTCTACTGCTCGCCCCTTGGACGGGCACAGAAAACCGCCTCCTACACCCTCGAGCGGGTTGGACGGGAAGCCATTGCCCATGACTGGATGAAGGAATTCTTCTATCCGATCGAGGATCCCGTCACCGGCCGGGTCGGTGTACCCTGGGACTTTATGCCGGAATACTGGACGAATATTCCCCAGATGTATGACAGGGAAGGCTGGAAGGAAACGGAAATCTACCGTTCCAACCCCGAGCTGCTTCCCGCTTATACACAGGTATGTGAAGGCATCGACGATATCCTTGCCTCCTACGGTTACAAAAGAACCGGCAATCATTATCTGAACGAAAACCACAGCGGCCAGGCACCGCATACGGATTCCGGAGACGCCGCCCCTCACACGGCAGACGGCTCACCGGACAAGACCGACAGCACCATCGTGATCTTCTGCCATCTGGGCGTGACCTGTGTGATGATGAGCCATCTGCTGGGCATGTCCCCTGCGCTGCTGTTCCACAGCCTCTATCTGGCGCCCACCTCCGTGACCATTCTGGGCACGGAAGAACGCCGGGGTAATATCGCCCAGTTCCGGGCGCAGGTCATCGGAGACGCCAGTCACCTGACCAAAGGCGGTGAACCGATCTCTGCCGCCGGCTATTTTACGGATGTCTTCCAGGGATGACGAAAGACATACCGACTGTAATCCCCTGCATCCCTGCCAAATACCATAGAAGAAAAGACCATGCTTCGGATAAAAGCATGGCCTTTTTTCTGTCATTTAACGTTTCTTCTCCGGAAAACCGATCTTCTTCTGTACTTTGCGCAGTGTTTTGGTGGCGTAATAATTCGCCTTCTCCGCATTCTCTTTGATGATCTTGTCGATATAATCCTTGTTGCCTGAAAGGTCGTTGAATCTGTCCTGCAGCGGTTTTAAAACGCCTACCACCGATTCCCCCACAGCCATTTTGAAATCACCGTAGCCTTTGCCTTCAAACTCCCGCTCCGTCTCGGCAGGTGTCTTGCCCGTGCAGGTACAGTAAATATCGATCAGATTTCTGATGCCCGGCTGCTCTTCGCTGTAGCGGACACAGGCTTCCGAATCCGTCACGGCCCTCTTGCACTTGCGGATGACTGTATCCGGATCGTCCATCAGAAAGATGCTGCCGTTGAGATTCTCATCGGATTTGGACATCTTCTTCGACGGATCCTGCAGGCTTTTGATATGCGCGCCGGTCTTGCCCAGATACGGCTCCGGTATCGTGAAGACATCCCCGTAGATGACGTTAAAACGCTGTGCGATATCCCTCGTGATCTCCAGATGCTGCAGCTGATCCTTGCCGACAGGGACCACGTCTGCCTGATAGAGCAGGATATCGGCGGCCATCAATACCGGATAGGTAAACAGCCCCGCATTGATGTTATCCGCATGTTTGGCAGACTTGTCCTTAAACTGCGTCATACGGTTCAATTCTCCCATATAGGTAAAACAGTTCAGAATCCATGACAGCTCCGCGTGTCCGGACACATGGGACTGGTAGTAAAGGCAGTTCTTCTCCGGATCGATCCCCGCCGCTATGTATAAGGTCAGCAGATTCCTTGCTCTCTTCCGCAGTTCCGCCGGATCCTGGCGCACCGTGATGGAATGCAGATCGACCACCGAGTAAAAGCACATATATTCATCGCACAGCGTAACCCAGTTTTTTAACGCGCCCAGATAATTGCCAAGTGTCAGATTGCCCGTCGCCTGCATTCCGCTGAATAATACTTTGTTTCCGTCTAACATAGTCTTCCTCCATCTCGAAAAATCCCTCCGGGATCTTTCGGTATTCTTATACACTTTATCAAAAACAGTTTAACACTGCCCTTTCCTTCCGTCAACCGAAAAGAAAGGGCAGCGCTGTCATTCACCGCTATACGTTATTTGTCATTGCATCCGCATCCGGTATCGGAAAACGGTCTCGGCTCGAAGCGGGGTTCAAACCGGGAATCGTTGCCGCACGAACAATCGCGCTCCGGCTCACGATCCCTGCCGCATTCGCGTTCTCTGCCGCACTCACGCTCTCTTCCGCAGTCGCGATCCCTGCCGCATTCACGTTCTCTTCCACACTCCCGCTCTCTCGGACGGCACGGCGGCGGGACGGGCTTTGGTTCTTCGCAGCCGCATCCTGTATCTCTGCCGCACCCGCAGCCATTCCGGCCGCAGAATAATAAAAATAACAGAATAATACTACAATTCATATTCTCATCTCCTTTTTTTCATACCTTATCCTATGCAAAAAAGAGAGAGAAGGTTACTTATTTTAAAATCCTCGTTCTGATATAGCGGAAGGTCTCCTCTTCGCCCCTGTCGGCCAGCATGTGCAGAAGAAATTCCAGCATCTTCTTCGTCTTCGGATGCAGCGGCGGCGGTGTCTGTGACGACTGGTAGTACAAAAGCGGATCCCTGCAGGTATAGGCATCCTTATGATAGACCTTGCAGGCGGCGATCCTGTCCATGAACATCTCCACGATATACCGTCGCGGCATGGGCGCCGGCGCCATACTGCCTTCGATGCCGTGGCAGCTGTAATCGATCCAGTATTCATAATGGTGCTTGTTCCGGCCCTTGTGGTGCAGCCAGGAAGAAGAATAGCCGATCGCCTCCCGCTCCGCGTTGTTGGGGCTTCTGTTGCCCTGCCAGTATCTGGCGCCCACAAGAAATTCCGACGGGCTGAATTTGGACATATCGTGCAGAATTCCCTGCCGGTACAGTCCCACCTTAAAGCAGCCTTCCATGACCAGCCGCTTGTGATGCGTGATTGTTTTAAAATGTTCCCATGCTTTGATCATGATGATACTTCCTGTTTCCCTGATTCTTTCACGACGGCGTTCCTGCCGCGTCTGCGGCGCTGTTTCTGTGCGGCTGCAGGCACCGGACAGTCCTTCGTTGTATAGAGTACGATGGTCCTTGGCGGAATGGTGATCTTCTGCAGAGGCTCCTCCGTTTCTTCTTCCGGTTTCATCTGGTCGTCCGTGGATGCATAAAGCCTCCAGGCTTTGCCCCTTGGCAGTTTGGGAAGGCCCAGCACATATGGCTCCCAGTACAGATTCACTCCGAAATAGAGGAACTCTTCATCCCGCCGGCCGTCAATCTCCCCGTAATAGCCGCAGAACATGACGCCCATGGATCTGCTGGCAGGGCTTGTATCCGGCCGCCATGCCTCCTTGCCGTGGAAAGAGACATCCGGGTAGCCGCAGGAAAGCGTATCCATCCCCTTAAGGGGCATGGCACTGTGTAGGATCGGATGCTCCCGGCGCAGCCTGATCAGCATCTTCGTATAAGCTGACAGCTCTCTACCGCTTTCCATCTGGTTCCACTTGATCCATGCCGTGTCATTGTCCTGACAGTACGGATTGTTGTTGCCGTTCTGGGTGTTCCCGAACTCGTCACCGCTGTAGAGAAGCGGCGTACCCTGGGCAAGAAATACAAGCGTCATGGCATTTTTCATCTGCTTCATGCGCAGTCTGGTGATGGACTTACGGCGGCTTCTGCCCTCCACGCCGCAGTTCCAGCTGCAGTTGTAGTCCGTGCCGTCCCGGTTGTCTTCTCCGTTATCTTCATTGTGCTTCCGGTCGTAAGATACCAGATCCGCCAGCCGGAAGCCGTCCCATTTGGCGATATAGTTAATGATCCCCGTCTCCGGCCGGGCGTTGCGCACATGGAAGATAAACTGGTTAATCATATCGTCGTCGCCCTTTAACAGACGGCGCATATCATACTGGAATCCCTCGCTCAGCCAGCCGATGTTGCGGAATAAGGCCGCCGGTCCGGACGCCGCCGGGCTGTACTGCTGTATGGTCAGAAGTTTCGTATCGCTCAGCAGCGGTTCTTCCGCAAACATCCCCACGGGCAGATCTACTCCCATCACATGGTAGCCGTCTATATGATATTCTACCTTCCAGTATTTCAGTACGTCCAGCATCTCCGCCGGCGCAACCTCCGTCGGAAAATAAAACTGCATAAGGATCTCCATACCGTTGCGGTGCAGCGCCTTCACCATATCCTTGAATTCCGCTACCGCATCCTTACCGGCGGCATAACCGGCCTTGGGACTGTAGTACATGCCCCTGCGGTATCCCCAGTAATTGATCTTATATGGGATCCCGGCCGCCGGCTCCTCCGCCTCCTGTTGACAGGCAGCCGACTTCTGCATCGTCAGGATGTTCTGGAGATTCTCCTGCCTCTGGATCTCGTCAAATTCGTAGGCCGGCATCAGCAGCACCGAGGTGATCCCGAGTTCTTTCAGGTAAGGAATCTTCTCCGTAATGCCGGCATAGGTGCCCTTATGTTCCACGCCGGATGATCTGTGCTTCGTAAATCCCCGCACATGAAGGGCATAGAGAATCGTATTCTCATAAGGGATTCCCGGCGCCCGGTCCTCCTCCCAGTCGTAGTGTGCATCAGGCACCATACAGCGCACCGGCGCTTTCCCGGGCACGCCGTACTTTGTATTGCATTCTATCTTCCTGCAGTACGGATCAGGCCAGGTCCTGTCCCCGCAGTAAAAAAGATAACTGAATTCTCTGTTCTGATAACCTTCCAGCAGCATCGCGTAGACGGAGCCTACCCGGTTCTCTTCCGGAAACGGGATCCTGACGCCTCCTCTGTGCTTCCTGTCGTACAGAATGATGCCGAACTCTGCTGTTTCGTCAGTATGTATTCTTCTGTGCACCGCCGCGATGTGCAGCCCTGCATGCCGGAAATACACGCCTAAAGGATAAATTTGTGTCTTAACGATCTTGAAGTCTTTATGCATGACAAATCCTCCGACAAAATGTGAGTCTATGGTTGATTGCGCCGTTAAAGCATTCCTAAAGCTGATCACTGCATCCCCCATAACACAGCAGGCATAATACATATTAAATGCCATGTTATCATTCTATCACAAAAGATAAGATTTCTAAACAAAAATTTCTTTTATTTTCTGAAAATCCATTGAATATCTGTTCAGATTTCAGTAAAATAACCGTAAACCATCTGCAAAATGTTCACAGCCATAACCGCTGTGAAGGAAAGGAAGGCCCAATATGAGCAAAAATAACATGCCGGGCGGCGACAACGGCTACGATGCCGAGGAAATGACCGTGGATCTTGATCTGGAGGACGGCACCACCGTCACCTGCGCCGTGATCACCATTCTCACCGTATCCGAAAAAGACTACATCGTACTGCTTCCGCTGGACGAATCAGGGGAGAATACGGAGGGCGAAGTATGGTTCTACCGCTACAGCGAGAATCCCGACGATCCAAACGAGGAACCGGTGCTGGATTATATCGAGGACGACGACGAGTACGAAGCCGTGGCGGAGGCTTTTGACGAGTATCTGGACGCCGCGGAATTCGACGAACTGGTGGGCGGGCAGGAAGAGGAGTCCTAGCACAGCGCGCCATGTCAGAAATGCTCTGTCAGACATGCCAGAAACCGGGAAGGTGCATCTTTTCCGGTTTTTCCTTTGGCAGCCATCAGGCACAGGCTGTGTTTCGCCCTGGTCATGGCCACATAGAACATACGCCGCTCCTCTTCTATCTCCGCTTCCGTCACCGACTTGGTGGAAGGAATCTTTCCCTCCTGACAGTCCGGTAAGTAGACCCGGTCAAATTCCAGGCCCTTCGAAGCATGCATCGTCAGCAGATGCAGCGCATCCTCCTCTTCCCTTTTCCGCTCCTGCACATCCTTTAGCGTATCCTCATAACCGGCGATATATTCCCGCATTTCCTGTAAGGCTGCAAACTGTCTGGAAAATTCCTGAAACTCCTCCCCGATCCGCACCAGCTCCCCGGCCTTTTCCGGCCCGTATTTCTCCCTGAGATAACCGTCGTAACCGATGATATTCCGGATATAGTGGATCTGCAGACAAAGCCTCATGCCCCTGAGATGCCCGATATCCTGAAAGAGCCGCCTGATCCGCTCCTGCAGGACCGGTGAGCCGTCATACCAGCACAAAAGTTCCTTCTCCCGCACGGTCTCTCCCGCCACGCTGTCTCTTTTCAGATATCTGACCGGGCGATTCATGATCCGCAGGAAATGCCGGCGCTGAAAGCCCTCCGTCTCTTCCGCCAGCGTCAGATAAGCCAGGATATCCTGCACGACGAAATGCCGGAACCGGTTCGCCGGCCGTTCCTTCATGGAAAAGGGTATCCCGCCTTTGCGCAGGATCTGTGCCCACATGGCGCAGTCATAGTTCGTCCGGCAGATCATGGCACAGCCGGACAGCTTCCCTTCCTTCCTGATACGGTGCATCTCCTGCAAAAGCGCCTGCTGTTTTACTTCTTCCTGCTCATACTGCCGCAGGCAAAAGCCGTCGCCCGTCTCATGTACCGCCTGAATCTGTTTGCAGATCCGGTTGTGATTCTCACCGATCACCCGCAGGGCGGCCGCAACGATCCGGCCGTGACACCTGTAATTTTGATCCAGCAGAATAAAGGAGGCCTGCGGATAATCCTGCCCAAACTGCTGCATACTGTCCGGGCTGGCGCCCCGGAAGCCGTAGATGGACTGGTCGTCATCCCCCACGATAAAGAGATTGTGCTGCGGCGCCGCCAGCATTTTCACGATCTCATACTGCAGCGGGGAAATATCCTGAAATTCATCGACAAGGATATACTGAAACTGTTCCTGCCACCGGGCAAGCGTATCCGCCTCCGAGGCGAGCAGCCGGTGGCACAGGATCATGATGTCGTCGAAATCCATCTGTCCAAATTCCTGCTGATAGCTTTCATATTCTTTTACTAAAAAGCTGATGTCCTCCTCCGTGATATTCTGTATGGCTGTTTTCTTTTGCTTTGCGCCTGTCTTTCGGTTGCTGACCAAAGCAGTCAACTCCTCCAGATCCTCTTCCTGTACAGAGGCAAATCTGCTGTACATGCGCACGATCTGACGGATCTGTTTTCTTTTCTCTGATTCTGTCATGATGGAATAGCCCTGATAACGGGCTGACTGTTTCAGAATGTGATAGAATACGGCATGAAAGGTGCCGAACCTTACCGGCGGCCGTTTCGGCTGCGTGAGACGAAAGAAACGTTCCTGCATTTCCAGTGCCGCCGCTTTCGTGAATGTGATGACCAGGATGCGGGCGGGATCGACGCCCCATTCTGTGATGAGATGTAAGATGCGGTGTACGGTGACGAAGGTCTTGCCGCTGCCGGGGCCCGCAATGACCTGTGCGGGTCCGGCAGTGTGCAGGATTGCCCGTTCCTGATTGGGATTGACGACCTGCCTGGACATTTGTTTATACATTCTGCAGTTTCTCGATTCCTCTGCGGATTCTGGCAAGGGATTCTTCCTTCCCCAGCACTTCCATGATCTCCGTCGCGCCTGCCGGCGTCATCTGTTTGCCGGAAACCGCCGTCCGTACCGGCCACATCACATAGCCGTTCTTACATCCCTTCTGCTCCACGTAGCCCGCCAGTGTCTGATAAAGCGCATCGTTGCTGTAATCTGTCTGCGCCTCCAGAAGCGGCAGAATCTCCTGCAGTACCTCCAGGGAAGACTCTTTGCTGGTCTTCATCTTCTTGTGGGTATACATCTCCACATCATATTCCGGCAGTGTCTCAAAGAAATCCACCATTTCCCTGATATCCGGAAAGATCTCGATCCTCGTCTTGACCATGGCCGCGATCTTCTTCAGATCCAGACTGCCGGTCAGCGCCTCTTTCAGATAAGGCTTGGCCATCTCGTAGAAGCGGTCGGGATCCATGGCCTTCAAATATTCTCCGTTCATCCATTTCAGCTTGGTATAATCGAATACCGCCGGCGATTTGGACAGATGATGATAATCAAACTTCGCCACCAGCTCTTCCAGCGTGAAGATCTCCGTGTTGTCCTCCGGACTCCAGCCAAGAAGCGCCACGAAATTCACAACGGCCTCCGACAAAAAGCCCTGCTCGATCAAATCCTCATAGGAAGAATGGCCGCATCGCTTGGACAGCTTCTGGTGGTTCTCATCGGTGATCAGCGGACAGTGCACATACTCCGGCACCTCCCAGCCGAAAGCCTCATAGAGACGGTTGTACTTGGGGGAAGAGGACAGATATTCATTGCCTCTCACCACATGGGTGATCCCCATCAGGTGGTCGTCCACCACATTGGCAAAATTATAAGTCGGGTAACCGTCCGACTTGATCAGGATCATGTCGTCCAGCTCACTGTTATCCACCGTAATATCGCCGTAAATATCGTCATGGAAGGTGGTCGTCCCTTCCGTCGGATTGTTCTGCCTGATCACGTAGGGGACACCCGCCGCCAGCTTTTGCTCCACTTCCTCTTTTGAAAGATGCAGGCAGTGCTTGTCGTATACGTTGATCTCCTTCCCGGCTACCGTACAGGTCAGCGTCGCCAGCCTCTCCTTGTCACAGAAACAGTAATAAGCCTGTCCCTTCTCGATCAGCTGCTTCGCGTACTCCAGATAAAGGCCCTGTTTCTGCCGTTCGCTCTGTACATAGGGACCGACACCGCCGTCCTTGTCCGGACCCTCGTCATGCACCAGTCCCGTCTTCTCCAGCGTGCGGTATATGATATCCACCGCCCCTTCCACATAACGTTCCTGATCCGTGTCCTCGATCCTCAATATGAAATCGCCGCCCTCATGTTTGGCGATCAGATATGCATACAAAGCCGTCCGCAGATTCCCCACATGCATACGCCCTGTGGGGCTGGGGGCATATCTTGTTCTTATTTTCTGACTCATTTCTTCTTCTCCATCTTATTTTCTATTTGGACTGCCTCTGCCTGAAACCACCTGTTCCGGCACAGGCTTCCTGATTGCTTTTCATACAGTTCCCTTGAAGAAAACCGTTATGCAGGATAAAGCCGTATGTCCTATGACTGATCCGGGATCTTCTTACCGGCCGCATTCTTGAAGCTGCCCACTGCCCTGGCCGCTGCCGGTATGGCGATATTGGTGCCGGCGCCTGCCACACAGCCGCCCGGACATGCCATGCCCTCGATCAGACAGCCGTTCTTCTTGCCGGCCTTGGCCAGCATCAGCATCTTCTTACACTCGGACAGACTCTCCGCATGTTCGATATTGACTTCTACATCGGGATAATATTCCCGCACACATTCCTCAATGGCGCTGGCCACACCGCCGGCCACACCGTAACCGCGGCCCGCACCGGTCGCCCCTTTCAGCTCGTCTAACGCCTTGATCTCCTCTAACAGAATGCCTTTGGCTTCAAAGATACCCGTCAGTTCTTCGAAGGTGATGACGAAATCCACGTCGGAACGGATCGTCCTTCTGGAGGCCTCCAGCTTCTTGGAAGCGCAGGGCCCGATAAACACTACTTTGGCATCCGGATGATCCTGCTTGATGATCCTGGCCGTAGCCACCATCGGCGTCAGGGCATTGGAGATCTTGTCGATGGTCTCCGGGAAAAACTTCTTCGCCAGCACAGACCACGACGGACAGCAGGAAGTAAGACTGAACGGCAGCTTACCCGTAGCCACCTCCGAAGCATAATGCTCTGCCTCTGCGATAGCACCAAGGTCCGCCCCGATAGCCGTCTCATAGACATCATAAAAGCCCAGTTCTTTTAAAGCCGTCTTCAGCATATCCGGCGTCACATTCGGCCCAAACTGTCCCGCAAAAGCCGGCGCCACCTGGGCAACGATCTTATGCCCCGACTGCAGAGCGCGGATCAGCTGGAAGATCTGGGACTTGTCGGCGATCGCACCGAACGGGCAGTTTACCATACACTGTCCGCAGGAAACGCACAGGTCATTGTCGATGACCGCCCTGCCCTTCTCGTCATTCTTGATCGCACCCACGCCGCAGGCTCCCGCACAGGGCCTTACCTGATGGGATATGGCATCATAAGGACATACTGCCTTACACTTACCGCATTTGATACACTTCTCCGGATCGATCACCGACCTGCCGTTCTGCATGGAGATCGCCCCGCGGGGACAGACCTCGCGGCAGGGATGCGCCACACAGCCCATACAGTGATCCGTCACATAATAACGGTTCTCCGGGCAGGCATTACAGGCCGAAGGAATGACCTGCATCAGCGGCGGCTCATAGTACTTCTCGTCGATATTGCTCTCCTCAAGCCCCTGCGTCAGATGCACGGGCTGATTCTCCGGCCGCAGGGAAAGCCCCATGGCGAGACGGATCCGCTCACGCACAATAGCCCGCTCTCTGTAGATATTCTCATATTCCGATTCTTCATAATTCACGATCTTATAAGGAAGGGCCTCCACGTCATCCTTCAGATTCTCCGATTGATAAGCCAGACTGGCCACTTCTTTAAAAATACGACGTCTGTTCTTACGAACCTGCGTATCAATTCCTCTCATGATCGAACCTCCCTGTCACATTTTTCCGATCCCTTACCAAAAAAACAGCCCGGCAGGGCATCGCGTTCCTCCACTTCAATGTTAATATTTTAACAAACAATATTTTAAAAAGCAAGGAAAAAATCCCCGCAAGCAAGTGCATTTAATCTATTCTTGCACAAACCTACGGGGAAATCAAGAGGGGCCGGAACAATTTCTACAGTCTTCTTCTGCGCAGCCAGATGACAAGGCCGACGATCAGGCAGCCAAGAGGCAGCACGATGATCGAAACAAATCCTACCACATAGACAGCACGGGCGCTGAAAACAAGATACCCGATGTCAAAATATTTCACCGGAACAGACACCGAACTCTCATGCTCTGCCAGACTGCTTAAAACACTGCCAAAAAGCTTCATATTGTAGCCGGGCACGACCTGGTCTGCGGAAGACGTAAAGATCTGCTCCGACGCTATGATCACGGCTTTGGATACGGTGCCGTCCTGCGCACTTTTCTCCGCACGCAGACCGATCACAAAGGGGCCGTCCTGATCTTCCGCTCCCCGGCTGTAATCTTCATTGCCCAGTACCTCCAGCTTGCTGAATGCACTGTCGCTCGTCGAAAGAAACGGACTGTAGTAGACATCTTCCCTGTCATCGGCATACTCCAGTCCCCGTGCATAGGGCACAAAAACAGAGCCGCCCGACACGCGTCTGGTCACGTCGTCTTCCTCCACGACAGGAAGCAGCCAGTAAGGGATCTGATAATAATGCGCCCTGTCCTCTTCCACGATCATGCCGTCCACCAGTGACACCCCGTAATAGCCGAGTATCTGCTCGAAATTCGTCATATCGGTATCCGTCCAGGTGGGCACAAGCAGCGCGTTTCCTCCCCTGTCCAGATAGCGGGTTATCTTCTCCACATCTTCCTTTGAATAATCCCCGGCAGGCGCGTTTAAAATGATGCCCTGCGCATCCTCCGGAATCTCATCTACCGTGTTCAGATTCAGATTTTCGTAAGAAAGATTCTCCTTTTTCAACGTATTTAAAAAGGTTTCCTCAAGCGCCAGCTCCTCATGCCCCATAATAATATAGAACTTTGGGATCTCATCTAAAGTCACCTGCGCGATCGCCGATGCGATCTGCCCTTCCCCGTCATATCCCGTCAACGTGTACTGATAGGTGGCATAACTCATCTCATACTGGTAGATATCATCGTAGCTGACCACGGCGCTGCCCTGCGGCCCCTCCACGATCAGACTGTTGTTCGCCGGCTCCTCCTGGGCATAATTATAGTAAAATTTCGGGTTGGCCAGCGGGTCGATATAGTCCACCTTCACATGCTTCGACAGACTTTTGATCTGCTGCAGCGTGTTGTCGAGATCCTCGTCTTTGGACATCTCGTCGGCCAGCACATGGATCGTCACATCCTCCGTCAGGCCGCCGATCATCTCTTTCGTATCTTCCGTCAGGGTGTACAGCTTATTCGCGGTCACGTCAAAAGAAGTGTACCGGTCGGGCACATAATTTAGCCCCAGATTGATAAGCACCGTCACCACGGCCGCCGCTGCGATCCCCAGCGTGCTGTAGGCACCCAGCCGGATGCCCTTTCCGGATACACTGTAGCGCCGCTTCTGGATCGACTGCGTCGTGCAAAACAGTACAAACACCGTCAGCGTGATATAGTAAGCCACCGACTCTATCTGAAAATAGCCGTTCGAAAGCGCGTCGAACCTCCCCACCATATCAAAACAGTACAGCACTTTGGCCACATATTCCGCGACAACGCCGGTTCCTGCGCTGGAGACCATACTGCACAGCCCCGCCATGATATATCCCAGAAACAGCGCCGCAAACGTCAGTACCGCCGCGATGACGACACTCTCCGTCAGGGACGACAGAAACAGACCGATCGCCAGTCCCAGACACCCATACAGGAAAAAGCCCGCCAAAGACGCATAGGAAATACCTGTCTGGAACTCTCCCGCCCGCATCAAAAAAAGCGGCGTCACACCGACCAGAACCGTGGGAATGGCCAGAACCGTTACCAGTGCAAGATACTTGCCCGCCACGATCTTCCCCACCGAAACCGGCGCCGTGAGGATCAGCTGATCGGTCTTATACTTGCGCTCTTCCGAAAGGACTCGCATGGTCAGGATCGGAATGGTCATGATAAAAAGGAACACGATACTCTGTAATACATAAGAAATGGTCGGATACCCCGACATGATATTGTATACCGTAAAATAAATCCCTGCCAGAAACAGCGTGGCCGCCAGAAACAGCCAGCCCACAAAAGAATGGAAAAAGGATTTTAATTCCCGCTTATAGATTGCTCTCATCGTCTGCCGCCTCCTCTTTCTCTTCGATTTCCGTCACTTCTTCTACAGCTTCTACTGCTTCTTCTGCCTCTTCCATCGCGAAGGTCTCGTCCTCCCCGTCCCCATCCGCATTGTCCTCATCATCGCCTTCTTCGTCCTCCTGTGCCGCATCTTCCGTCAGCTCCAGGAAAATATCCTCCAGCGATTTCTCCAGCCTGTTCATGGCCAGGATCGGCATACCGGCTCCGGCCAGCGCAACAGACAGCTCCCTGCGGATATCTGCATTGTCCGCCACCTGCAGCTGCACCCTGATACTGCCTGCCTCGTCGGCCGGCTCGATCGTGTAGGAATCAATCTGCCCGATGCTGTCCAAGATCCCCTCCGCCTGCGCCTTTTCACCGAGAATAACAACCTCCAGACCGGTCTTCACCTGCATCATCTCCTGCAGCTGTTCCGGCGAACCGCTGGCCGCCAGCTTTCCCCTGGAAATGATCATGATATGGTCACAGACCGCACTGACCTCGGACAGAATATGCGAACTCAAAAGAATGGTATGCTCGCTGGAAAGCTCCCTGATCAGATCCCGCATCTCCAGAATCTGCTTCGGGTCAAGCCCCACCATAGGCTCATCCAGGATCAGCACCTCCGGATAACCGATCAGCGCCTGCGCCAGCCCGGTACGCTGCTTAAAACCTTTGGAAAGATTGCGGATCAGCCGTCCCTCCACCTCTTCCAACTGCGTCCTGCCGATGATCTCTTCCACATGCGAAACACGCTCCTTCTTTGGCACCTTTTTCAGTTCCGCCACAAACATCAAATATTCATAAACCGTCATGTCCGTGTATAACGGCGGAATTTCCGGCAGATAACCGATGCACTTCTTCGCCTTCTCCGGCTCCGTCAGGATATCGAAACCGTTTATCCTCACGCTGCCGCTGCCGGCGGCGATATAACCTGTCATGATATTCATGGTCGTAGACTTCCCGGCGCCGTTCGGCCCGAGAAAACCATAGATCTGCCCCTTTTCCACCGTAAAAGACAGATCCTCCACCGCCACATGGTCTCCGTATCTTTTACTTATATGTTCCACCTGTATCAAAACAAAAATCCTCCCTTCTGTCCCGGAACGTTTGGCCTGCTCTGTATCCCGCAGCGTTGGCTGATATTGTGCGGGCAGGCTTATTGGCTGGCATTGTGCTGCCTGACATTGTATGGCCGCACTGTACTACTGCCCGGCATTGTGCTGCCTCACTTTGTATCGCTGCACTGTACTACTGCCCGGCATTGTGCTGCCTCACTTTGTATCGCTGCACTGCGCTATAGCCCGGCATTATGCTGCCTCACTTTGTATCGCTGCACTGTACTACGGCCCGGCATTGTGCTGTCTCACTTTGTATCGCTGCACTGCGCTATAGCCCGGCATTATGCTGCCTCACATTGTGCACCAGACATTACGCTGTTTGATCTTTTATGCCGGCACTCCTGTTAATGTACCGTATAAATGTGTTACGAATCGTATCAAAGTGTGAAAATTGTGTGTTCATGCCCGTCAAAAAATCGTCAAACGCAAACACACGGCTATGATTATATCATAATATATTATTAAAAACATCTGAAAAATAGAAAGGATGCTTCATGAAAGACTATATGTACAGAGATAATATTGACAAGTTTCCTGTTGCGATGGCTTATGTTCCCTGGCAGCATTTCAACGGAATCTGCGATAATCTGGAAGAAGGCTACTGCGAAGGAACCATTTTCCCGGAGCTTGACAAACCATTCACAGGAAGGAGATGCTGCAAATCATGAATATGCACTTTGCAAACGAGCAGGAAAAACTGCTCCATGATATCGGCGTTCTGGATTTCGTAGTCATCGAGCTTGCCCTTTATCTGGACACTCATCCTACCGACCGGAACGCCATGGAATATTATAACCACTATAATCGTATGACGAATCAGGCCAAAAAAGAATACTCTGAAAAGTTCGGTCCCCTGACACTGGCTCTTGCCGACACATCCGACTGCGGTGACTGGAAATGGGCGACCCTGCCTATGCCCTGGGAAGGAGGCTGTGCTTAATGTGGAATTATGAAAGAAGACTTGAGTTTCCTGTCAACATCAAAGCGCCCAACGCCATGCTGGCGCAGGCGATCATCAGCCAGTACGGCGGACCCGACGGTGAGATGGGCGCTTCCATGCGCTACCTGTCCCAGCGTTACGCCTGCCCGTACAGAGAGGTGGCTGCGGTGCTGACCGATATCGGAACGGAAGAACTGGCACACCTTGAAATGGTGGCCGCTATCGTCCACCAGCTGACCAAGAATCTCTCCATGGAAGAGATTGAGGAATCCGGATTTGCCAACTATTATGTAGATCATACCATCGGAATCTGGCCTCAGGCCGCAGGAGGTGTGCCGTTCAATGCCTGTGAGTTCCAGTCGAAAGGGGATATCATTACGGATCTGACTGAGGATATGGCCGCAGAGCAAAAGGCACGCAGCACTTACGATAACATCCTGCGCCTTGTAAGAGACGATCCTGACGTCTGTGAACCGATCAAGTTCCTGCGGGCAAGAGAGATTGTGCACTTCCAGAGGTTCGGTGAAGCAAACCGTACTGATTTAAGTAAAAATTCAGGTGAAAGCGCCGCCATTTGGGGCAGTTGCTTTCATCATATGTTCACTTTACAAAATATCCAAAACTCTCCGCTTACTCTTCCAAAATGTTTTTGTTGCATCAAATGGTTCTATAAAAATCTTTCTATGTCGAATCTCCGAAAACCATTTTCGATAAAAGCAATTGCATCTTCCTCTGATTGAAATTTAGAATTAGATGCCTTAAAAGTTTCAAACGAAAAAGGTGATAAATCTGCGGGCATCTTTTGTAATGCTTCTAAATCAACAAAATTATCTTCTTTTCGATATAGTCTCCGAACCATCTCGATCACTCCAGCAGGCATGCCTTTCTGTTCTATAAACGCAACATACTCTCTGGCAATGTTCACCGGAATGCCTGCATAGCAATCAGAACCTGACATGATATAATTCATAATCATCACCACCAGGCATGCTATATCGCTGTTTTTATCGGTAAGATAAGCGCCTGATTTTTTATCCACCCGGTACTTCTTTGGAAATTCATGGTACAGATATAACATCATTGTAAAATAACGGCCATATTTCCCTCCTCCATTCAGAACTCTGAAGCCATCTATATCACAATAATATAATTCTCCGTTTTTATTTATCAAAATATTATCTTCATGTAAATCGCCAAACGCCATTGCCTCATCCAGCGAGCTAAGGAACCGAATTCCATTAAATATTTGAACAAACCACCTTATTGCAGTTCTGCTGTCGCAGCTTCGTATGGCATCGGATAAACGGATTCCGTCAATCAGCGGCATTTCATATCCTACAATAAGAGAATCCGCCTGCAATATATATTTCGGTAAAATAAACTCCTTTCCGAACATTTCACTTTGCCTCGAAACAGCAAGCAGTGTTTTTATATCCTCCTGTATCATATGTAAATCATCGGGATTTTCATACCTGTACAGCTTTGTCAATTTTCCCTTCCCAGTTTTAAACAGCATTGAATATGCAGACGGATCCATCAAAAAAGCTTCTGAATTCCAAATATTTTCCAGCCTTATACGGCTGATCTTTTTGATCGGTATCATTTCACAATCCATAAAAAGGAAATGATAATTAACGCAATAACAAGAACAACAATAATTCCGTTTCCACTCCTTTTTTTCTCCTTCGCGTCTTCATATACAGATTGCGCTGAATTTCGGTTGGACACTGTTTCATCACAAAAGCCCGGCCGTACATTTGCATATTTACCCATTCCGTCCGCAAGCCTGCTAGATGCCATCTCGTTTTTGGTATCATGGCCTTTCGCGAACCTTTCAACGGCCTGGTCAAACTCTGTCCCCCAGATTTCTGCATTTTCCTTCAGCTTCAGGAATTGCCCCACCATATTCCTGATTTCATCGTCACGATATTGTGCTATCTCATTTGCAAAATCCTGCGCTTCCATCAACGATGGCTGACTATGACCCTTATCTCCAAAGACAAATTCCCGGATGCCTTTGAATTTATCCCCTACATAATAAGTTCCACCCCACAATTCATATTCGCCTATCAGATTTCTATTTTGGGCATAAAGTGGCAAATATGTTACTTCTGTTCCGGAAAAATACTCTTTCCACACTCCGTCATCCTCAACCAGATATAGCGGCTGCTTTACATCCTGGAAATTCCCTGAAAAATTTTCTTTTTTCAGTGTAATTGGTTTCATACCCATGTCAAATTGTATCCCTTTTTCATTACTTCCACGATGCTGGATTGTCACGGATTCCGCATATTTGTATTCCCTGCAACTGTAACGGCTATATTCCACTATAAATCCATATCCGTATAATTCTGCCTTGGCATATTTTCGTATCATTTTTTTATTCTTCTCCATGTGCTTTTCCATATCAGCACCTTGGGACTTTTTTGTGCATTTTTCTATCCTATTATTCCTTTCGGGCTTTTCAACCGGTTCGTCTTCCATTTCAAATATCGCAGATTTTTCCGATAAAATTCCGTCGGAGACTGCTTTATCCCTGATCCTGGATATGATTTCCTGATTCGTATTTTCTTTTGCGATTCTATTTGCTCCAAATGATACAATCATTTTATGATCGTCCTGAAAAGCAACAAAAATTTTACCCAGGCTGTCCTTACTGTAGCCCCATGTACCGGGATCCCAAGCTGCATCACATTTATCCGGGTATATATATGAAACGCTTTTCCCATCGGAGGATAACCATTCCCCTTGTCTGCAAGAAAAATTTTCATTCTCCTTCACATGAAGCCCATACTCATGAAACACATCGATCACTATTTCGGCCATCGTATCACATAGGGATCTGGCATCTTCCGTTGTGAATTGGGATGTATCAGAAATGGATATATCGTTAAAATAATATGTTTTTGCCATTTTATCCTCCTGTTTCATAAATCAAATGTTTTGATAAAATTTAGTCAAATACCCCGCCGCAGAGTTGCGGGGTATTTGACCCTGAGAGATTAAAAATTCAGGTGAAAGCGCCGCCATTTGGGGCAGTTGCTTTCACCTACTCTTTTATCCACGAGTCCATATTTCCGTCTTTTTCATCCTGCAACATACTCCATACATACTCCGATGATTCTGCAAATAAACCAGACTCCTTGTCCTGAAGCAATTCATATGTCATTGTCTTCAACAACTTCTTCAAAGCCTCTTCGTTGGAACAGTTTTCTTCTCTGCTAAGCCGATAAACTAAAGAAACGGAAAGAGACTGTATTGACTTATTGATATTAAGACTTGTTACATTCATCCTACAACCTCCCTTTTAACTTTCTTAAAATGAAGCATCTTAATCGCATGATTTGTTCCAAAGAAATACTGTTTTGGTAAATTTTCCGGCTTTAACTCTTTTACTAATGCATCTAAGATTTCATCCGAATAATTATTGGAAATTAATTCTTCTCTGTAAGCATTAATAATCGTAACAGTATTCTCATCTGCTGTCGGGCCTATCACAATATCATAATCATGATTGTTACGATCAGAGTTCCGATTCATCAAAACAAACCGTACCCACTCTCGATCTGCTTCTTTAAACACTTTCACCTTCAAATCTTTCGGGTTTTCAACACAACTATCATCAAACTCTAAATTATATCTGTATGCCTGATATACTTTTGCTTTATACTTTGGGTTTCTTTGCCGAATTTTAGCTTCTCGTACTTCAAGAATACGTTTATTCCTTCTGGCAATATTTTCTGCATGACTTTTTACCGATGTAGCATAAAATCCTTTACCAAAATCTTTATATCCCTTTCCCTTCTCCACATCAATTTCATTAATATCATAAACAGATCCATGAAATAAGTCTTTCATTTTCAGCCTGCCCCCTCTATCGCTTCCATATATGACTTTAAATCTTGTAAAATACCTTTTATTCCCATAGAATTATACTCCTCATAACAAGTATCTATATAAGAGAGCAAATCGTATTTGTCCAAAATATCACTGACCTTTTCAAAACCTATATTCCATTCCTGTTTCATGCAATTAGCTATTGTAATCTGCATATTCAATACATTATCTTTTCTGGTCATATCGACATCTCCCCATAAATTCGCCTGAATACATTCTGACAGCCCTTTCTTTCAACGCATATTAAACTCCTTATCATTCATACAGCTTTACCCTCCCCTCCCTGTCAATATTTTTGAAATAGCCATACCAACTCTTTTTTTCCTCAAATTCATCATAAGGAAGGAGAACAAAATTTACAATCGCAAAATATTTCAATGCGAGTTTTTTCCAATTCATCACTTTTATCATTATATTTCCAAGAGTCAGTCCGGTTTCCTTGGACAAGAAGAGCAATATCTATATCAGAGTTCCCTTTAAATCTACTCTTGCACATGAACTATATAAAATCATTTTCATCAGATCACTTTGCATAAATTCTCTAATAAGATCAGGTGTTTTTGCTTTTATTTCGTCGATGATATCTCTATTTAATTCTACATTTTTCATAAGACACACCTGCCTTCTGGAATCGTTTTCAATAACGAAACCGCCGCATCAGTCGGTTTCGACCAATGCTTCGCTTTCATCCAGATACCTGTCTACAATGTACTCAGCAGATTCAGCCCAGAGTGCATTCTCCGTTTCCTGTAAAATTTTATATGTCTCTGAATGGTAAAACAGCATCACAGCTTCTTCAAAAGATATATTCATTTTCTCCTGCAATAAATCTACTACTGCACGAATTTGTATACATACATTCATCGTTATATCTTTTCCACAAAAAGTATAAATTGCATCATTCATATGCCAGCCTCCTTATAAACTCCAAGCTCTCCAGCGCTTTTTCTGTATGAAATGATATTTGGTTATTCACTTTATTGTACCTGAGTCTTTCAACTGTTTCATCTGCGGACAAAATCCCTGCAATATATAGCTGTATAGCCTCCATCACTTCTTCAAAACTGATCTGATGAAGATATTCATGTTATATCATTAATTTTCAAATACATGATATTGATGAAAAATATCACTTGCTTCTTTACCGGAAATATGATTCTTATTTGCATATGCTTCTATAGCCTGAATCGACAGGATTTCAGTATCCGCCTGTATACTCAATTTTATACCTCCAGTTCTTATAGCTTTATACCCGCAAACATCTTTTTAATATCCATATTGTAACACACAGCCAAAAACTTATCTATTATAAACTTCTATGTACAAGCCGTGCATATGAAAACCGTCAGGACAATACATATCCTGACGGTTCTCATATATTCCAGATAATTTGCGCATTTCCATCTTCAATTATCATGATTTTATGTATCATAATCATTGCAACAGTTTTTTGCAAACGCACCTTTGTAGTTAAGAAGCATCTGTACCGCTGTTAGATTTTGATGACTTTTACTCCGGGGTAAAAATGTTTATCCCTTTTACCCCACCTGTGAGGAATGTCACTTTCCATTCTCTTTTAAAATTCTATTTATTTCTATTTTCAATTCTGGGAGATCATGCTGTATAGTATCCCATGCTGACTGACAATCCAAATTTGAATACTGATGTGCGAAAATATCCCTGATTCCACACCATTCTTTCCACGGGACAACTTTTTCCTGCATTCTCAATTCCTCTGATATTACTTTGCATAACTCCCCTATCTGCAAAATACACATACAGCAGGCATTCTGAAAAACCGAATTTCCCACAAAGTTATTGTAATCATTATTAAACATATCACATGCTTCATCTAACTGCCTGCAATAGTCCAAAATCTTGCTGAGGATAATTACATCTTTACTCTTCATACAATAATATCTCCGTTCCGGCTATTTCTTTCCTGAAGTCATCCGCAATTCCCGCCGTGGTGACTAAATCAACCGAAAGATTCAGTGCCTCCTGAAACATCTGGCGCATTCCGGAAAGTTTAAGCAAGGACATCGGCCTGCCTTTTTCCACAAGTAAATCTACATCGCTTTTTTCGTTTGCCGTGCCTTTTGCATAGGAGCCAAACAGATATAATCTTTTTACCCCATACGAATATGCGATAGGAACAACTATCTTCTTGATTTCATTAATATCCGGCATATCAAATCACCTCCATAACTTAGTGTGGAAGAAATAAAAATAACGGGGAAATTCCCCGCCGCTCGGTGGACCAGGATCTTTTGACCAGCCCAACCAGTTCTATGCCACTGGCTTATTTACATGTTAATATTAACGGAAATATGCTTTACTGTCAATGTTTCGCAGAAAAATATTCCGGCTTTTTTCTTTTTCCCACTTGCTAACCCGACAAAACAGAGGTAAGATAACGCACAGTCAAAAACTTATCTATCCACATATAATAAGCTCAAAAAAATATGAGAACCACAAGGTCTATACCCATCCCTGCAATTCTCATATATTCCAGATAATCTGCGCGTTTCCATCTTCACTTATCATGATCTTATGTATCATAACCATTGCAACAGATTTTTTACAATTATAATCAGCTGTCTTCCAGGATCTGGCCAGATTAACGACCTGATCCGTCTCATCTTTCCTGTTACCCAGTTCTTCTATCCGTTCATACAAAGCCTGCTTATCATTTTTAAACTGCGTCGCTTTCTGATTGGCAAGTGTCAACAGATCATCATTGAATCCGCCGGCCAGCATAGTATCCAAAAGCTGCTTTTCGGATTTTTCTATTGCCTTGATTTTCAGCTTCAAATCATTCAGTTCAGCCATAGTATTTCCGGCGGCTGTATGTTTCGTCGCCTTCAAGTCAGACAACTTCTCAGAAATACAGTCATAGACCATGTTCTCCAGATCTTCCGCATAGATTGTTACTTTTGTTCCTGTACATATTCTCTGATGGCTCTTTCCGGTGCAGTTAAAATACCTGCGTATCTCCCCCTCTTTATTTGTTTTGCCCTTAATCGTAGTCATTGTATGCCCGCATTTTTCACAGATAACCTTGCCGGACAGCCAGCTGGTACGATTACTGGCACTGTTTCCAATCTGCTTATTTTTCTCCAGTTTTTTCTGACATTTCAGCCAGATATCTGAATCTATAACACCGGGATGTGTCAGAAGAACCAACTTCATATCCGACCAGTCAGGCGAATCCGGTTTATGTTTGGTGTGTCCGTACAGCTGTGCTCCATATTCTCCCGTAAACATCGCTACATCGGATATCATCTGTACGCCGTGACGTTCATAATAATCAAACACATCCGAGTCTGCCCTGACATAAATCGGATTTTTTAATAAAGCAGACAATTTTGCCGTAGACCAGTCACTCCCATTAAGAGGCTTTTTGTTTTCTGCAACAAGGATATCCAGCAGACGACGCAAGGAAACATTTTCCTGTGCATAAACTTCAAATATGTATCGTACCTGTTCAACCTCAGAAGGAATGGGGCTTAACTTTTTCGTCTTTATATTATGAATAACAGCAGGCACCAATTCATATCCATAAGGCTGTCTGCCTCCCATATAAAACCCCATCTCACTTCTGTGCGCATAAGCCTGTGTCACACGGTTGATCGTGGACGTTCTCTCAAATTCGGCGAATACCATCAGAATCTTCACGATTAATTCTCCATAAGGGGAAGATGTGTCAAAAGATTCCTGTGACGATACAAATTCTACATTATGTGCTTTGAACTCCTGCAGAATATTCACAAAATCTGCAAGCGAACGGCTGATACGATCAAGTTTGTAAACAATTACCTTACTGACCTTATTCTGCCTGACCATTTTCATCATCTTCTGAAAGCCGTCACGATTGACATTGCCACCAGAAAATCCATTATCCACGAAAGTTACTACCTTTTCGCTTCGCTCATCCGGTTTGATAACCGACTTGCAATATTCCAGCTGTGTTTCACAACTGATGCTGTTCTCACGTTCCACTGATTTACGTGCATAAAGAATAATCGCCATTTGACACACCTCCCTTCATGAAAGAATTTCCTTAATAAAATTTATGCCATAATGCGCTTACCTGGTCTTCTTGTCAGAGCATGTAAAAGTTCTTCCATAATCTGCTCCGTACTGTTCCTGTCATCTGCAGGCATTGTAAAATGCTCCACTTTGTGCTTTATACCCTTCATATCCGTGTATTCTTTTGTTAAGTCAGCCATAGCCTAACCTCCTATAAAGCCCCACATAAAGGCGTCATATCAGAATCTATATCGATTCCTTACGTTACTATCATATGAGTAAAATCGCAGCATATTTCATGGTTTAACAAATCAAGAATTCCCTCCCGGCTATACGGAAAGAAACATCTGATCAGCTGCGGTGGTGTTACTTTAATATCCTTCCGCTTATACTTCCGGTCATAGTAATAACACTGACTGACAATACCCTTGCCATCTTTGTAGTAATTCAGCTCAAGAAAGATTGACCGATGCAGCTTATTTTTTAACCGTGTACGAAGACATAACGGAATCCCGTTATAACTTTCTCCCTCTCCCACCATGATCAGAAAGTGATATTTCTGATTCATATGTGCTGAATTTACCTTCACATACTGGTCAAGCGGCAAATCCGCCTGATCAGTATGCATAAATTGTACGCCGTAAAACTTCTTATCCAATTCGTCTTCGATGACAGACAATAAATCGTCTTTGTGAAAATTTATTGTCTGTAACATCTGTGGGCGGGCACTGTATCGTTCTGCTCCACTTCTGCTTTGATTGCGGTCACTGTAGAAACAATCTGTAATCACATAGTTCTCTCCAGTAATCCGCAATTCCAAATACAGAACCCTGCTATGCTTTGTCTTAATTGTCCTGTATGTATCGGGATATTCCGAGCAGGTACATAATTCAAGCTGTAAAATGCTTTGTTTCATCGTATGCTTCCTCCTTGGAGTAAGAATATATAACTTACGGCTGGTCTTATACGACTAAGCAATCTAATGATGGGTCCTGGATGTCTTCTTCTATCATTTCTGTTCAGCTCTATTTCTGAATATGTCCTCTATATTCTCTTTAGCATATCCATACTGTTCCAGCATACTAACTATATCTGGTGATAAATCTTCAATACATACCGGTATAACCCTTCTTGGCTGTTTTGAAAATTGTTCTGTTATCAATCCCATCTCGTATAGCTGCTTAATAATGTCATAGGCTCTATTCCCCATTGCAAAATGAGTCATAATTTTGTTGGCGGAAACCGTATCAAGTCCCAATATCCATATAATAATTTGAGCTATTTCTCTATCCGCGTCACGCATTTTGTCCCCATTCTCACAAATCTGCATTGGCAATTCCGATATTTCAAATTCAGGAATTGAGAATTTATTATCGAAATCATAATCCCTTTTCTTTATATAATTCACTAATTGCATAAGCATATCAGGTGCTATGTACGCTCCTTGTATGTATATAGGCTCTGGATAATCATTTGATTTTAGTAACAGTGCTCCATTACCCGGCAGTTTTTCTGCTCCGCTCTCTCCAAGAATTGCTATAGAGTTTTGACATTTGGCACATCTAAATGCCATACGTGTAGTAATGTTTCCAACGTCAACTTTCATATTTTTCAAAACGGGATCTTGTGTCGAAATAACCAAATGTATTTTCGCATGCCGTCCCCTACGAATAAGATTTGAAATATTATTCGTAATTATTGTTGACTGTTTTTTATCAGTAATATTATTGATAAAGGAAACATACTCGTCAATTACACAAACCACTGCTGGTAAATTACGCAATTCATCCTGACATAATTTAATTCTCCTTTCCATTTCCACCACCATTTTTTCTATAACATATATTCCTGTCTCATAATCTTTTACAATAGGATGTGACAGATGAGGAATATCGCCAAATACTTCCAAAGAATTAGCTCCTACATCAAAAATAATCAGATTAATATTTTGCACCGGCTGTTTTACTATGAGGCTCGAAATGAGACAAATTAGTCCCATGCTTTTACCAGAATTCGTAGAACCTGCATACATGACATGGGGCATCTCAGCTAAATCTGCAAAAATCATCTCTTGTCTCATACTGTAACCTATTGCAATTGGGAGCCAGTTTCTGCTTTGACAAAACATTCTGCTTCTGAGCATTTTCATCAAACTGTTTTGCGTAGCATTATTTCTTGAGACAGCCAAACAGAGGTTTAGCCCATCTCTAAACGGCTGAAACAACTGCATCTGTAACGCCATCTGAATATCAGAGGCACGCTCAAAAATTAAACTTGCTTTTGTACCCGGTTTGAGACAAACGCGAAAAACAAGCCTGTCGCCATTGTTTTCTACTGACAATACCTGCAATTTAATATGAGCGCCATGATAAGCGTAATGTTTTTCGATTTTATGAACTAATTTTTTTGTTTTCATGGGTAAGTCCTCCTTTGCGCTCGTTCGTCCGTTTGATAATTTTTGCGTATATATCATTAGCTCAAATAACCTTGAATGACATATATACAGATTATCTAAAACGAATGAACGAACGAATGTGCTAAAATTAGGAGGAAACGGGGGTCCCCGCTCCCTCCTTATACCTGCCAATAAATTACTTCCGATCGCTTCCGTCTGTGATGTACAGCGGTCTTGTTTTATCCGGCAGTTTATTGATGGTAGCCGTTGCCAATTCAAGCGCCTTGGGCAATGTGTTACACAACGCCCCTTGCCACCAAGGCTGCTGATTAAATTGTGTCTTACATTGATAAGCTAAGAAAAATATGAACTGCCTTAACTGCTGGTATTCCAATTCAAGCGCTTTCATTCGCTTTTTTAACTTACGCTTCTTTTTAGATTTGGCACCCTTTTTCTTCTTTTTTAGTTTATGAATCTGCTTGTCAAGCTGCTGTAACTGTGACAAAACATCATCATAGTCTGTAGAAAGCTCTTCGGTTTCAAATGGGGCTGTGTAAAAATTGTTTTTCATATTCGTTGTCCTCCTAATTTTTTCTGAGCGCGGTCTCTCTGAATTTAATAAAACGAAAGTTCCTCGCTACTTGATTTTAAGAAATTCTATCAAAATTGAGTCACTCCATTTTAGACAATTTGACGCAAAAAATAAGACCCGGAATATCCGAGTCCTCAAAAACACAGGTATATTAAGGTATAATAATTTCCCTATCAGGTGATTTCCAAAATAAAGCCTCATTTATTTTGAAAAAATTCTGCGCTAGCAACTTCAGTTTTTGCTTCATGTCCTGATCCATATCCTTCCATGTCTTTTCACCTACAACATCCCATATTTCGTTCGATGAATGATAAGTCTTCATATTATAAAGCTGATGTATAAAATCTTTAATCTCTTTATAATCAGACGAATCATATTTATATTGATAATTAAATATTTCATATGCTTTAGCTCTCACATATTGGTATCTTGACAATAAGTCTGCACAGATAATATGACTAAAATTATTATTTTGCATCTTTTGATGTATTAAATCCTCGATAAAAAAGAGCGGCCTGTAGTATTTATATTTATAGCTGAATTGTATTTCGTTGTCTCTTTCATATGGTACTAATACAAGGGGACAATATCGTTTAAGCAGAAAATGTTCCTTGCCATTTTCTTTTATCCCCATCTTATGCATAATACTCATAATCTTAAAGATAAAATCAATTCTCTTATAAGATTCTAAAGCATAATACTCCATAGATTTAATAAAATATTTTTCTGGTGATTCATTATCCATGGGTAACAGTTTTTTTATAAAATTATTATATTCGCTTAATTCCTCCATAAAATCTTGATAAGAATAATTACGACTATCTTTTGTGACTTGCCGCCTATACTGCCGATACGTCAATCTTATATTATGATTATAGAACAAATAATCCCATACAGGTTTTGATTTTTTCTTCGTCAAATTATGACTTATTTGAGGATTATAATATTCTGCATATGTATTTCTATCAACACCTAATAGTTCGAGTTCCTCTCTAATTTTAGAATATTTCAATAAATGATAATATTTTTGCATGCTTCTTTCCATGCTTTTATTAATCACATCATAGGAGCTATATTTATCTTGATCTAACATCTGGCTCATATATTGTGCATAACTAGACCGTGTCATCATCTTTTCCGCACTTTTAATCTGATATTTATGAAACAACACATCAAACACCAACTGATTCGCCAATAGTTCTATATCTATTTGACTGAAATCCAGAAAATGTATATTATTGTCCAGAGAATTAATGTCTATCTTGCCATCTATATGCTGTTTTTTTGAAACTGTAAACTCCAAAACACTATTCTCACGTTCCACTTTTATAACTCTTTTTATAAGCTGCTCAAATATATTTTTTAATATTTCAACCGATTCCACCCGTATTCTTTCTTTTTCGTTTCCAATTCTCATATCACATTCATTACCTTCAACTTCACTGAAAACTAATTCTTTCTTTAAATAACTATAATCTGTAATACAAGCATTGCCAGTTATATATCCAAAATCAAAGAAATCATCCCCATTTAATATGGCTTTAATACCATCCGGAATCATGCTCATAGTTTCACCTCCCTAATAAACAATACCTTATTATTTAGCGATTATCTTATCTCTTCCTTGATATCATTACAACCTAATTCTTTCTTAGCTCTAGTGCAATCCCCACTTGAAGTGGGGATAATTAAATTCTCCTACAGGAAATCATAAAGATGTTAAATCATGAATTCCTGTGGGAATATTTTCATCAACATATTTAACGCAAAAGTCTCAAATTATTATTTTGCCCGAATGTTAACATACTTTAGCAATCACTTTGAGTAACGAGGAATTATCACGTCAGAAGATACCGGGAGTATCAATGCTTTCAGGACTTGTCGTTCATCCACCTTTACTATTATATTACCATCAATATCAGCATTTCTCTTTGGTAGATTCTTTAGTGTGTTCAAGTCAAGTTTTCTATCAGGATATTTATTTATCCCTTTTATCAAGATCCTTATATTAGTATCACGCATATTAGAAATTACATAGGCCGCTTCAAAAGTTATTCTTTTTTCATTAAGCAAGCGCACTAAGGAATCTAACAACTCATCAGGAAGCTTTATAATACGCCTATATTTACTGAGAGTTGCTGTAGAAATTCCAAGACTACGAGCCATTTTATCCCTTGTAGTAACCTGTTTGGAATTCTCTTTTAACTTCTGTCTACTTTGGACAGAAGTTTCTCATCCAACCAGCACATTCTTATTTATTCCTAAATCAGTGCGTTTTCCGTGTCGTGAATACTCCTTAATCTTTTTTTTCACAATATCGAACTGCTTCTATTCTCTGGGCATAATTACAATCCGAAAAAGATTGCTGATTAAAATTACTTTCATAGAAAATTTCTAATGCTTTATCTTCGGTCATATCATTTTCTATTTTAGCCAGAATAGTGCTACGTCCCAATTCTTTCATCGCTTTAACACGATTATGGCCACTTATAATCTCATACTTATCTTGATTAACTGGCCGAACAATAATGGGATTAAAAAGTCCGTTTTCCTCAATACTACACATAAGCAACCGTAATCGCTCTCCTTCATATGTTCGCCCAGAATGTTTTCCAAAAGGCTGCAAGGAATCAATTAAAATCTCCTTCATTTCACTTTTCATAACCACTACTCCCTTCTCCCCTTTTTATGCTACTATTTATACATTATCACTTTCCTGCTAAAAATAAAAGAACGACATGGAGCGAACTCGCTCCATGTCTTGCCATTATAGTATTATCCAAACATATACTCGTAAATATTATTTAAATACTTTACTTCCTGTCGCTTACTAACCGTAACTGGGGCGACATTCACCCTGGCAAATGTCTCCATAACCTTTTTGATATCCCTGCATTTCATCGCTTTTTGAGCCAAATACAATGATTTCTTCTCTGGTATCAATGCTACCAACCGCAACATTTTCCGCCGTAGTACACTATCTTCCACTTCCCTCCGAATAAGTTCTACCGCCCTATTCTTTTTATAGAAATCCCCGTATGGAATTATCCTTGTAAAGATATCCAGAAAAATATCCTGACATTTCTCTGACAATTCCACGATCTGTCCACCAACTTCCACAGCATCCGTATAATCCCGAATAGCTTTCGGCTTTGACAGTCGTATCTCTACACGAAGAACCCCTTCTGAACTTTCCATGGGTGCGACTTGAAGTCGCATAGATAATTGTTTAACAACGAAATATTGATTAAACCCGCTATTCCGTTAGCGGTAGCCTAGTGCCACCTGCATCAGAAGCAATGACGGTGTTGGGAAGCTGGCATGACAAAGTAGCCCTCCACGTAAGTGGTAAAGCAGAAGCCGTGAGGCAGAAGCGAATCTGCGAGCATCAATGCGGTTAGGGAGCAAGGCTTGGGTAGTATGGCTAACATATGTGAACTGTCATTTAAACATCGTAACGTCCAACGAGCCAAAGATGCTGACAGGCTCCAGCCCAAAAAGGGAAGCGGTCGGATAATCCTTTCCATGGTAGGATTACACGGATAAAAGCGCCGCCGGTGGATGAGACAGAGCCTAACCTACCCGTTGTTATCTATGTGGAACAAGGTAAGCCTGTATCTCTCCTGTTTACGCAGGAAAGTTTTCCGTAAGGAAAACCGATAGGGGTGCAGGTATGGGATTGTAGAAAAAGCGAATGCCATTCTGTAATGGAGTGGATAGGGGTTCAAGATTTGCCCTGACCCGAAAGGGTGCAGACTTCTACGTTAGGTAATTCTTTACAAGAAACTTATAGAACTTTTGAAAGGAGCAAAGCAAATGAACGTTAATCAAACAACGTGTGCGGCTGCTGACCATGATTTTGCATGGAAATCCATTGACTGGAAGAAATGTGAAGTACAGGTTAAAAAGCTACAAGAACGTATTGTAAAGGCTAGAAATGCGGAGTTATCTTCAAAGGTGAGTTATTTAGAACCGATGAGGGGACAATGCAGGGAGGAATTATCTCCCCCGACACTGGCAAACATGCATTAGATGGAATGAGTGACCTTTTAGCCACTAAAAACAAGAGAGTTCCCCGCAAAAATGAGAAATATTCTCCCATGGTCAACATGGTGCGTTATGCCGATGATTTTATCGTTACTGGCAGGACAAAAGAAACTTTGGAAGAAATTAAATTGTGTTAGTGGATTTCCTTGTTGAAAGAGGGATTGAACTATCAAAGGAAAAGACATTAATTACACACATTGACGACGGCTTTGATTTTCTTGGCTTTAACATCAGAAAGTTTAAAGGCGTTCTGCTGACACAGCCGTCAAAGAAGTGTGTTAAGAAATTTTTAGACGGAATCTGAAAAAGGGAAAACGCTGGATTGCAAACAAATACTTTCATTTTTACAAAAAAGACGGTGGAGATTTCTTGTGGAATCAGAAAAGAGTGGAAAGAGACATTCCGGCATAGGCAAGCATCTTATCAGATGAATCAAAATGGCTGAGATCACCGATTTCAGCGATGATTATCGCACCCATACGGTAACTGATGCCGGGAATAGTGAGGATGGGGGAACGGATCTCTTCATCCATGATCTGCTTGATCTCTGACTCGATTTCATCAATCTCTATGGTTAATTCTTGAATCAGCTTGATGGCGTGCTTCAATTCCAGGGACTTAGCAGGCATATGAGAGCCGATAGAACTTCTTGCAGCTTCACGAAACGTGATAGCCGTATCTTTTCCATGTCTGCCTTTAGAACTGTAAGACGGCAGATTGGAAAGCCTCGTGAGGTGTGCGACAGCGCTAGCGCTTGGAAATTCGGAAAGCAAAGCGTGGACGGATGCCATATGAGGTGCAGGAACGAGTTTTCCAACTCTGGAAGAAGAATGCACACAAGCCTTGAAACAGAACTTTTTAGTTTTGCCCGTTCTTTTACTTTATCAAAACGGTAACGAGTGAGTGACTTTAATTCCTCATTATGGTAAGATGTGTCTGAGTAGGACTTTAAGTTTACATCAGACATTGGCATAAAAGAAATCGTGCGGGCATCCGCTTTATCCGTTTTCGTCTGTCTAAGGCTGTGGCTTTTTCTGTACAGATTTGTATGTAACGGATTGATCACATAGGCCGGCAAGCCTTTACTAAAGAGAAAACCCATAAGATTGTAACTGTAGTGTCCAGTGGCTTCGAGTCCTACTTTCACTTTTGTCAAGCCATCCGATACAGATCGGATTTTCTGGTAGAGCGCATCAAAACCCTTGCGATTGTTGGGAATGATAAAAGGATTAAATGAAAGTTCACCATTTGAGCTAGCAATGAAGCAGTCATGCTTATCTTTTGCGACGTCAATTCCAACATAGATCATGATAAATCTCCTTTTTAAAGTATTTAATACTGTTTAGAGCCACAGTTGCTCTCTGCGATTGTAATCTCGTCCTAAATCAACCGTCATGCGGCATCTAACTGATTAACAAATATACAAAGAGACTGTGGTTGTAGTCTTTCCGAAACCGTTGAGTGGCAGGAGGGAAAAAACAATCCACAGTATCTTCAACAGTATAGCATACAGTCCTTGGAGAGGGACTATAAACACTACTGCGCAAATATCGAAATCAGTGACCGGAATAATACTGGTGTGGCCATGAAACTAAATACTGTGTTTGGATGGAAAACTATAACAGGCAGAGAGGCAGAACAAGAAAAGAGAAAGACTATATCAGCCGACGAGCCGATATGCCTGGATGTTAAAGATGTTAAAGGGATAGATGTAGTGGTTGTGTGTCAGTGCGGATATGATTAGATTTTAAATATTAGCCAAAATATTTCCAATGACGTAATTGATGATTTTCTAATTTTTTGGATTATCTCTTGACTTTAACGTTACGTCATAGTCTATAATATGGGAAAACAGGAAAGGAGTAAAAGAAATTTTAGACGTTATGGAGGATTTTCGGAATGAGTAAAAAACCTTTGTCTGTCCACGAAGTTGTTCAACTGACAGGCGTCACTGCCCGCACACTTCATTATTATGATCAAATTGGGCTTTTGAAACCTACGAAAGTAACCAAAGCAGGCTATCGAATGTATGACAATACGGCGCTTGGCCGTTTGCAAAATATTTTATTGTTTCGCGAATTACAGTTTCCCCTAAAAGAAATTAAAGTAATTCTTGACAGCCCTGATTTTGACCCGTCAGAAGCGATTGCGCAGCAAATCAGGTTGTTAGAGTTACAATATAAACGCATCGGCGAACTTATTACCTTTGCGCGTCAAATTAAAAATAAAGGAGTAATGACAATGAATTTTGATGTTTTTGACAAGAGTGAAATTGAAAAGTATGAGGCAGAAGTCAAAGCAAAATGGGGCAATACGAAAGCGTATCAGGAGTACAAACAAAAGAAAATTGATTCAAATGAAAGTAGTAATAACAAGATTGCAAACGAACTAATGACAATGTTTTTTGAATTAGGGGAATTAAAACATTTAACGCCTAATGCAAATGAAGTACAAAAGAAAATCTTAGCATTACAGAAATTTATAACCGATCACTATTATGTGTGCACAAATGAAATTCTTAGTGGATTAGGTGAAATGTATGTATGTGACGAACGCTTCAAGAACAATATTGACAAAGCAGGTGGAGATGGAACGGCTTGCTTTGTCAAACAGGCCATTGACGTGTATTGCAGTAAAAACTTTCTTCATTAGCTTTATTGGCTTGCACCTTTCCAGAATTTTGCCATCGTTTTATTAAATTCCTGCGGCACATCCATGTTAACACAATGTCCCGCATTTTCAAAAAGAACTACTGTGCAATCAGGTTCGCCGCTTTTCCATGCTTTGATTGCCTCTAATTCCATTGGAATATCAAATTTCCCGCATCCAATTAACAAAGGATAATTCCTTTGCCCAGTTTTATACTTGTTTACCATGCGATTGAGCGTTGCCAGAAACATAAATGACTTTTTAGGAAACAGTATATTCATGGAGAAAAATTCATTTTGAGCTTGTGAAGTATATGCAGAAATTTTCTTGTTTGCCTTTGCAAACCATTTAATCGAAAAGAGTGCTTTTAACATCATCAGCTTTTGCTTTGCACTATTTTCTTTTTGCATTTTTGCGTTAAAATTATTAATGTCATATCCTCCAAAGCAAGCCAGTGAGCTTACTGCATGTGGATAATGATTAGCAAAATCCTGTGCTAAAACTGCACCTAATGAAACGCCGACAATATGTACTTTGTCAATGCTTTCAGACTCTAAGATGTCAAATATCCATTTTGACATCTTATCTATCGTATCACCTTTTTGGGTATCAGTTGATTGTCCGTGGCCAATGATGTCAATGGCCAGAATATTATATTTATTTTTAAAATAATCAAACTGTGCTTTGAACATATTGTGATTGACGAAAGCTGCGTGGATGAACAGTATCCATTCGGCTTTCGTGGTCCTGCTTACAAAATATGTAATTGGTGAATTGGCTAATTTATTTGGCTGCATTATGTTTCATCCCTCATTTCATCAATAAATTTTTGAAACCACTCAATAAACTTCTGTTTTCCACTATCTGTAATGGAACAAATCTTTTTGTATTTTCGATTTCTCAACAGACTTTTGATACTGAATATATCCGCATTTTAACAGCAGCCTGCATGCTTCCCATGCTACTGCTATATATCATATTAAGTTCTTTCCCGATTCGCTCATGCAACTGACAATTTGTTCAGCTATTCAAAAACAATGGTCCGGGTATATTATGATCCATATAGTCCTCTAATATTACTATTAGTGACATTGCCATTATATACGCTTTTTCTGATTCAGTCAATAAATGATCGAGGAGGCACGCTTTGCTATTGGGGCTTACGTCACAGTGGTCCATATAAATATGTTTTAAAAGTCTGCTTTTTCTTATTCTATTGACAAAACAGGAGAATGACAATATATTTACAATAAAGTAAATATTTACTAAAAGTTTTCACAAAATAAGATAGGAGGTTGTAGAAGTGAAAAAACGAATTCTCTCATTTGCTTTAGCGTTGTGCTTATGCATTTCTTCTCAATCGGTAGTACATGCATCGCACGAAGAGCTTTTGCAGCAAGAGGATGTTCTCGCTGCAGAATCTACTTCCAGGCTGGTCACCCGTGATAGCACGGTTCCTACTCCGGCGGAAGTTTATCAGTCGATGATTGCGCTGAAAGACCAGGAGCAATACAAGGAAGGAACGCCTTGGACTGACGATGAGCCTTATTCAGATTCAAAAGGTTATTACTATTGGAAAGGTGGAAACCTTGACGGACACAGGATCAGTGCCGTGGGCTGCGTAGCTTTTGCCTTTATACTCAGTGATACAGCTTTTGGCAGTCTGCCAGCCAGGATGTATGCAGAGGGCAAGTTTGCATTCGAGGATATAAAACCTGGCGATATTCTGAGGGTAAACAATGATGTTCATACTGTGATCGTGCTCGAGGTAAACGATGCGGGCGTAGTTGTTGCAGAAGGAAACATCAGTACTGGCGATCACCAAGGCAGGGTTCACTGGGGAAGGGCGATTTCCAAGGAAGAAGTGATGAAAAACACAAGTCATTATATCACCCGTTACCCGGAAGGCTATATCCCGGAAGATGATCCGGATGCTGACAAATTAATTGCAGATGGCGCGCTGGAAGGAGGACTTGCCTGGAATTTGACAAAAGCGGGCAAGCTGACCATCTCTGGTAATGGAAGCATGCCAGATTTTAGCTCTGTAGAAGAGCAGCCTTGGAGTGATAAGAGTGACCAAATACGCAAGATCGTTATCGAAAATGGCGTTACCAGTATTGGTTCCTGCGCTTTTTGGAAATGCGGCGTTCTCAGTGCAGAGATTTCTTCTAGCGTGACAACGATTGGCAATCACGCCTTTCGCGAGTCTTCGATCATTGCGGCGTCTATTCCCTCCAATGTGAAGACAATTGGAGACAGCGCTTTCCGTGGATGTAAAAATCTTAGCGAGGTCACCATTTCTGAAGGCGTGGAAACTATCGGGCAAAATGCATTTAGTGCTTGCTCAAGCCTTGCCAAGATAGCCTTGCCAGCTAGTATTGGAGAGGTAGGCGCCGCTGCATTTTTTCAATGCCAGGCATTGATAAGCGCAACGTTTGCTCCTGGAAGCAAGCAGGTAAAGCTGGGAGACAACATATTTATGCAATGTTACTATTTAATGAGTGTAACATTGCCCCAAAATATAGACCGCATTAGTATGGGCATGTTCCAGAATTGCCTAATGCTTCCTGGGGTTGAAATTACGCAAGGTGCAGAAAGCATATGCGAATCAGCGTTCGCATCTTGCGGCGCATTTACCACTGTCATAATTCCAGACAGTGTAACTTCCATAGAGAGATCGGCATTTGCATCTTGTCCCTTGAGTGACATATACTATACTGGCACCGAGGAGCAGTGGAACAATGTATGGAAATCAGGTGATACGGTAGCGGTGATTTCAAAGGCGAAGATGCATTATAACTATGTTCCTGGAACCAATCCTGGTCCTGGTGACGGCGATGGAGATAATCCGGGAGGAGATAATCCGGGAGGAGATAATCCGGGAGGAGACAACCCGGGAGGAGACAACCCAGGAGGGGATAATCCGGGAGGAGACAATCCAGGAGGAGATAATCCGGGAGGAGACAACCCAGGAGGAGACAACCCAGAAGTCGGTGCTGATATTTCAAAAGCGACTGTGACATTGTCAAGTACAAGTTACGTTTATGATGGAAAACCAAAGCTTCCATCGGTGACCGTGAAGCTGGATGGCAAGACATTGGTTTTAAATACAGATTATATAGTTTCATACAAGAATAATGTCCAAATAGGAACGGCTGAAGTAATCGTTGAGGGAAAAGGAGATTATACTGGCAGCAAGACAGTTAGCTTTACAATTAAAAAGGAAGCAGACCAGAATCCGCCTGCATACATTACTTGTAATAAAACTGTGTATGAGGTTAAATACGGCGCAAAGCCGTTCAAAATCAAAGCGTCATCTAATTACAAGATGACCTATACGAGCTCGAACCCAAAGATTGTCACTGTAGGTAAGAATACCGGAGAGGCAACAATCAAAAATACTGGGGTTGTCACAATTACGATCAAGGCAGAGAAAGCGTCCAAGAAGGTAACGGTCAAAGTAAGCCCCAAGAAGCCGTCTGTAAAGACAACAAAGGTGGCAAAGGGTAAAAAATTGACTGTGACATGGGCGAAAGATAAGATGGCATCAGGGTATCAAGTTCGAATAGCCACAGATGCGAAATTTAAGAAAAATGTAAAATCTAAGAATGTTACAAAGACTTCGTATACATTTACAAAGTTGAAAACAGGCAAGAAGTATTATGTGAGCGTGCGCAGTTATAAGAAATCCACAAAAGGCACTTTGTATGGCGAATGGAGCAAAACAAAATTGAGCGCTAAGATCAAGAAGTAAGAATAGAAGTGTCAAACATTACTTGCGGTTCATATCCTACATTGCAAGGTATCTTCTTGTGTCAATGCAAAAAAGTTTACCAGAGCTGTCTCATAAAAATTTGCGGAGGAATCCTCACGGACAGATTTGAAAGTAAAACAAAATGTAAAAAAATACTTGCAGATTTTTGATATAGGTGTTAGAATAATGCCGATATAGAAGTATGAACCAAAATAAAGGCAATGAAGGTGTCAGTAGAGCCCTGAACTGCTTACAGAGAGAGAGGATCACCGGCTGTAAGTCCTCTTAAGAAAAGGCAGGACTTGAATTTCTCACTGGAGCCGCATATTTGAACATGGTCTTATCAGGACAGGAGTAGGATATGACGCTGCTGCACGTTACGCAGAAGTGAGCGCTTGAGAACCAGTGATTCTCAAGAATCAGGGTGGTACCGCGGAGCCATGATACGCTCCGCCCCTGAACCAACAGGGGC
>OFFV01000296.1_pt1 | contig 41772 bp, 30 predicted proteins | sample 1521461 | NCBI WGS metagenome assembly OFFV01 (sample SAMEA3504120, study PRJEB24116) | mouse gut metagenome | biome: mouse gut; feature: mouse-associated habitat; material: faeces | place: Denmark | collected 2011 | reverse complement strand
CTTGCTTGCTTGCTTGCTTGCTTGCTTGCTTGCTTGCTTGCTTGCTTGCTTGCTTAAGAATGGCACAGTAAATCATGTTTGTCAAGCTCTCTTTCTAAAAAAATGCAAAGTTTACCAACGCAATTATAGCAGAAATTTGTTTCCTCCGCAAGAGGTATAGTAGTGTATTGTGTCACTCTATGGCGTATGACGAAGTAAGCGGTATCTGGAAAGAAAAATAAAAAGCAGGTTCCCTCCCCACACATATCAGTGAGAAGAAAACCTGCTCCATTACGTTTTATTCTGCTTCGGTCAGTTCAAGCTGCTCAAATTCTTCGTCTGTCATGGTATGCAGCTTTCCGATTGTCCTATTTGACAGTTCCTCCATATCCGGGTCATCGAGATACGGCAAGGCCCTTTCAATGCCCTCTATAACCCTGCTCCTGCCTTCTCCCGCAAAAATGCAGATCAAATTACTTTCTTCCACCGTAAATCTTGTATTCATACTTTTACATCTCCCTCTGATTTTTCTTTTCATTTTCCTTTGCTTCATGGTCTTTGCCCTGGCCGGAAACAAGCGCCTTCTTTTCCGCAAGACGGGCTTTTAAGGAAGTCCGGGCTGCAGGTCTGTCCTGCATCTTCTGTTCCTCTTTCTGCGCCTTTTCCCCTGCCCCGTTATTCAGCACATTATCCACCATATTGTAATTCTGCTCTTCCAGTTCCTCAATCTTGGCAAGGGGCTTATACTCTGCCAGTTTTTCAAGCAGCTCCTTAGCCCGCTCCGCTTCTTCCGGCTCTGTCCCCTCCGCAGCCACATCGGAAAGCCACGCCGCAATGTCCTGGGTGTCCCTCTGCGCCAGAGTCTCTGCAAGCTCTGATACGTTCTCCGTCATGTTCTGGGTATTGTCACGGTAAAGATCAGGGTCATAATCAAAAGTAAAACGGTCAATCTCTACCGCAAGCTGTTCTGCGGGTGTAAGTTCCGGCATCCGCATCCGCCATACTGTCGATTCCATTTCCTCACTCATAATCCCGTCAATCTCCATTTCCGGCAGCTTCGCCACAAGCTCCGTAATGACTTCCATTGCCTGCGGATTGTTCTTTATGTCGGGGATATACTCCAAAATATCAAGGTCAATCCTTTTCCCGGTCAGAACGTCAATCCCCACATCTTCAAACGCTTCTGTTCCCGGTGTATGGATATTGATACCGATAGCAGGAATACCGTTCATGCGCTCTGGCGGTATCTGCTTCCAGATTGCGATTGCTTCTTCAACAGTAGGGATATTTTCATAAAACTCTCCCAGGCTGTGGAACTCGCCGCACTCCGCAACGGTCAGCGTGACTTCTGCCCGTGCCTGCCCATGCTCCTGGTGCATGGTTTCCTGCGCCTGCTCCTGCTCCCTTGCTTCACGCAGCCCGTCAAGGTATTCCTCTGCTTTGGGAAGGTATGTTTCCAGCGTCCCCGTCTTCTGTGCGGTAATCGGGTTAATGTCAACCTTTATGCCGCCGATATGGATTCCATCCTCATTATTAAAAGCGTTAAATAGATCATCCTCACGCTCATTCGTGGAAAGCTCCACCACCACATCAAGGTCAGAGCCTTCACGCTCCAGCCCCCGGCATCGGCTCCCGACTACTGCCACATCTACAATCTCCGCCCGAATGACATATTCATCAATCTTTGCCTGCACATGGCATTTTACGGCTTCCTCAATCTCTGCCGGGTTCATTTCGCTGATCTCATGGAATAATTCATCGGTCTTTGCCTTAAATTCTTCCACCGCACGTTTCCCTGGTTCAATTTTACCCGTCTCCCCGACACTGGTATCAATATATGGATTTTTCCATTCTGTAAAAGGAATATTTTCAAGGATACGGTTCTGCTCCCCTTCCGGTATCAGGTTTTCCATTTTCCCCTGCTCATAGAGTATATCAAATTTATCCATGTAAGGGGAAACATCTTTTATGCCGCTGAACTTTAGCTGAAGCCCGTACAGTTCCTTTACCAGAGCCTTTGTTTCCTCTGGCAGTCTTTCCCGGAAAACCTCTGCCCGGTCAAATCCGACTTCCTGATGCAGAATCTGCAGATCGCCCTTGAAGCGGCTGTTCTCCACTTCCTCCTGCGTAAATTCAAGCGGCACACAGTTCTGGTTGTTTTTCACATGGAGTACGTCAAATTCTTTTCCATTGATGCCGAACCCAAATACCGCCCTTGTCGTGTCTGTCCCATCGGCAGTTTCCCTCTCCCGGCACTCTTTAAACCTTGCGATTGCTTCTGCAAGGCTGTCAAAACGCTCTACTTCGCCTTTTTCCGGATTGCTGCCTGCTCTTGCGGATAAATCTTCAATGACATAGTAGGTGAACCTGTCCCCGCCCGGTTCTTCCTGTCCGGGACGCATGGATTCCTCTGCCGGCTCACGCTCCGTTTCCCGCTCCCCTTTTAAGGACTGCTTCATTCCCGCAAGCACTTCATCCCGTTCATCGCCCAGATCAATAATCTCGTCCTCATCTTCCATATCCACGGTTTCCACTGTTTTAGGCGGTTTCTCCGGTTCTTCCTGCGTCGGCTGCAGTTTGGGGCGTTCTTCTTTCGGATTCTCCCTTTGTGCCTGTTCCCTGTCCGTCTGGCTTGTTTCCGACTTCTGGACATCATGTCCAGAAGATGCTTTCTCCTGCTCCGCAGACATCTCTTTTTCCTGTTCCAATATCTCCCTGCGGAACATGCCGATAAAGCCGTCCAAAACTGCCGGGTGGCTGCCCACGATCAGCTCACGGTTCATATCTATTCCATGCACGATATTTTCAGAAATGGGAAATTCCGATGCCCATGCCTTGTTATCCCTGGAAAAACGTCCGTCCCATGATTCCTGCTGAATCGTATTGGCAAGGATAAATGCCATGCGCTCCGAACCGTACCGCTCTGCCAGAGGTTTTACAATATCATGGTTTAAGTGCATACCGTCAAAATTCTGCCGGATTGTTTCCTCAATCGCTCCCTTGCACTCTCTGTCAAATTTGTGGGATTCCATATATACGTCCACTTCCCCATGATCGGCTGCATAACTCAGGGTATGCCCATAGAAATCAGGATAAGGTTTCTGTCCGGTTTCCGGCTTCTGGACATCATGTCCAGAAGTATCTTTTGCTTCTTCCGGCCCGGCCTTTTCCATATCCTGCTCCTTTATGCCCTCCAACGCCCTTGTAAAATGCAAAAGCTCGGTAAAACCATAAGAATCTACAAAGTGTGTGCTGTTCTTCCCGTCCTCATGCAGCACTACAATATCGCTGACGGAAAGGGAATGCCCTCTGTAATCTGCCGGGTGGTCTATATTGAATTTTTCAAAAATGGCATTCAGTTTCCCTCTCTGCCCCTGCCCCTTTATGTCTGACAGTTCCCCCGTATAAATAAGGTTGTAGTTTTCCGGCATAATTTCCTTATAATCGTCCGACAAAAGCCTTCTTCTCAGCAGCTCCGCTGTGCCTGCGAAATGGAAATCACGAAGCTCCGGGCTGTCCTTCAACTGATAGATGCCATACTTGTCCGTATCTCCATATAAAAGCTGCGCCTCCTTTTCCGGTGCGCTCTTAGCAAGCTCACTCTGCATTTCCCGGTAATCCCTCTCATTTTCCCAATCTTTCTTTTCTATGCCGAAAATGCCCTCATACTCCGTAATCTGTTCCTTCTTCTCTATCAAGGTTTCCGAACCGTCCTCATGGAGCTGGTACACAGGCAGGTCATGGGCGAACAGTTCTAATGCCGTTTCTTTTGTAAGCGGCAGCATTTCCTCCCATGTATAGCCGTATTCCTCCATTTCCCACAGACCGATCATAGGGTCAGGAAGTGCGTCTATCTCTGCCTGTGCGTCAATGACCGCAAGGGCAGCTCCCTGGTTGCCTTCTGTTTCCTCATAATAGATATGTTCCGCAAGTTCCTTTGTCTTTTCCATGTTATTCAGCTTAAAAGCATAATTTACAATCAGGCTGCGCTCATCATCGGAAAAAGCTGTCCTGGCAAATTCCAGACGATTGATGATTCCCTCTGCCTGCTTGGAAGGGGATAAATGGTGCATCGCTGTTATATTCTTTTTATCCAGGTCAATCTCAAAGTCGTTAAACTGCGGCATCCCGGAATTTCTGCCATCGCTGACAATGATAGGGATATAGTCCGCCCCATGGCTTTCCAGACAGCCACGGATATTCTTCCTGTCCTTCTGTTCCAGTTTTGTAAGTGCTGCCATGATCTCCTGCACTTCCTCCGGTGTCTTGTTGGTAATGCGCTCCACCTCAAAACCCTCAGCATGGGTAATCCTTAAAATCACATCATCCGCCCCGATAGGCTCTTTTGCCCTCTCGTTCCATGCCATTTCCGCCTTTAGGTCAGTTACCTCGTTTGTATCTGTATTATACCGGACATCCAGGTGGTACTCTCCAAATTCCCTTGTCCCCTCATTGGCAATCTCCGTAACCCATGCGCCCCTGCTTTCCAGATATGCGGCTACACTCAGCCTGTCATCGTCATTCATGGCAGAGAGGGCTTCCACAATCTCCGCCGCATCCATGCCTCTGACGCTGACAAGGCTGTACTCGGTGAGGTCACTGTTCTGGATCAGCAGAAGGCTCTCTTTTTCCTGCTCCTGCATGATCTCCCGGTCACGCCGCAATTCCTGGAACTGCCCCTCAATGCCCGTAATCAGCTCCGATGCGGTTCTGCGAATTGTGTCAAGGGAAGATTTCAGTTCCTTCATGTCACGTCCTGATGACCACCCGGCAATATATCCAAAGGAATACTCCGATGTGTCTATCCCGAAGTGGCTGCAGACCGTGAAGGCGATGCTCTCCGCCTCCACCTCTTTCGTATTCCGGTCTTTTGCCGGCGCAAGAATATCGCTGTCCACTTCCTTGCTGTGCAGCATGGAATGTGCGGTTTCATGCACCATTGTTTTCAGCGTCTGGCTCTCGCTCATGCCCTCCTGCACCGCTATCCGGTTCTCCGTGGGGCTGAAAAACCCCTTTGAGCTGCCGGGAATGTCCTCAAAGCTGATAGGGGCAGGGGCAACATAAGTGACTGCCTTGATAAAGTCCTCATAGCCCTCCACCGTGGATAGCAGCTCCTTTGCCTCCAATTCCGGGATAGGCTCTCCGTCCGTCTGTGACACGTCAAACACAGATACCGCACGAAAGGCGGGGATTTTCACTTCCACTTCCTCCGTCTGTGGCATACCTTCCTTGTCAAGCATCACCTCCCCGGTCACAGGGTCTAACTTATCCCGTTCCTCTTTGATGATATAGGGGGCAGGGGCAAGGATACGGATTCCCTTTTCCCCTTTGTTCACATGGCGGTTAAAGTTCTTCTGCCATGCCCTGAAACCTGCGACCAAGCTGGCTTCGGGCTTCTGCATAGCGATCAGGAGCGTGTTGTTGACGCTGTAATTGTGGAATTTAGACATGGTGGAGAGATAGCTTTTATATTTCTCGCTCTCAAAAAGCTCTTTTAAGCCTTCTTCCAGTTTGTCGGTGATCTCTTTTACTTTCTGCTTTTCTGTTTTTGCGTCTGCCATATTTCCATTTTCCTTTCTTTTCACAAAACAAAAACAGATAAGTTTCCCTATCTGTTTCTGCTTTCCCTATTTTTATTTGATGATTTTTAAGCATTTCCGAACAGCAAAAGCAGCCATTTCTGACTGCCCTGCTGTGTTTCCTTATGTATTGCCGTTTTTCTCATACCGTGCTTCTGTTAAACGCTTTCATTAAGCTGCTCCCTCAGTATCTTTTCCAGTTCTTCCGGATGGTCTACCCACAACTGCGCTTCACCTATCGAAAATCCCGTTTCTATCAATAACAGAAACAACAGATTCCTGTAATAGAATTTCGGGGCATTGCTGTAAAGCCACTCAAAATACTCCGTAAATTCCTCAAGGGATATTCCTACCTCGGCTTTGTCCACCACCTCCCCCGCCTGCCTCTTTCTCTCCACTTCGTGAAGGTTCTCCCTTATCTGCTCCCAGTCGAAATGTTCCCAATCCCGGCTCCATTCTTTTTGTTTTTTCATAAAATTGTCCCTTGTAAAAAATATCCTCCTTTTCCTCCGCTATTCCTTCGATACCTGTCCTTTCCGCAAAATAAAGCCGTTTGCCTAAAAGCTCTTATAGTCCATAAATTTCTCCTTCAGCAAATTACCCGGCGGCACTCCACTTCCAGGATACATCCTTCCTGGAGTATCACTTTGAATATCCCTTTTTTATCGTTTGTTTCAATGTCCTTTATTCCGATCTCATCTGCATCGTTAAGTAAATCAAAAATTTTATCCTTGACGTAATCCAGTTTTTTGCATCTTTCCTTCATGCTTCTCCTTTCATGAAAACGTATGTTTCTATTACTTGTATTATAATACTTGTTGTAGATTACAAAATTACTATAACAAGTATAAAATAGAATTGCAAGTTAAATCATTTTTCATTTATCGACAGGAGATGACAAAATGGACAAAATGGATAAGGAATACGGGCAGTTAAAAATATGTCTGTCAGAGCTGATAAAAGAAAAAGGGCTGAACAGAAACCAGGTATCTGTCAAAGCGGCCATGAACTGGAAACAGGTAGACCGATACTGTGACAATGATATTTCCCGGCTCGATACCTTTGTTTTATGCAAACTCTGTACCGTTTTGGAGTGTAATATCCAGGACTTGCTGAAATTCGTCCCTCCTGAAAATAACCAAAACGGCTGAGTGTATTCCCCAATCCCCGTACCAAAAACATACGTTTCTGTGATTAGTCTTATAACACTTGTTTAGGATTACAAAACCTCTACAACAAATATAGAATTGAATCGTTGGCAGATACCAAAAATTGATTGCAGAGGTGGAAAAGTGGAAGATAATTATGGTCACATGGAGATTCGTTTGAATGAATTGTTAAAGGAAAAGGGACTGAGCAAAAACAAACTGTCACACAAGGCGGAAATGAACTGGAAACAGATCGACAATTACTGCACGAACACCATTACCCGCTTAGACGTATTTGTTTTATGCAAGCTCTGTACTGTTTTGGAGTGCGGCATAGAAGACCTGCTTGTGTTCTATCCTCCCGAAAAGCGGTAAGCCCCATTTATCCAATCCATTCAGCAGATTTTAAGTCTGGGCTTTGTCATGCTGCTTTTTATCGTATGCCCAGACTTTTTCTCTGCATTGTTTCAGGACAATTATAAAGTTTCCTCTTTATCCTTCGTTTTTTTCGGCATGGCCTTATCCCTGCCTCCCCCTGCGGCTTTCATTTTGAACGCTTCCAGCTTTTCCCTTAAAGATATTCTCTGTGCGGGCTTGTCACCCATCGCCGCCACAAGTTTCAGCCCCTGCGGATTGCCATTGTCCACTGCGTAATTGTGCCTTGCGTTTTCAACCGGGTATGGCATCGGCGTGTCGGCGGCAGTTTCCGGCTTCTCAATGGCACGTTCTTCCTGACCGTGCTTCTGGACATCGTGTCCAGAAGTATCCTGCCCTTTATTTTCTCCCTCCCCTATCTCATCCATGTCAGCGGCATCGTCCATGCCGAGGGCATCATCGCCCTTTTCATCCATGTTCAGCAGGGCATTTAAGGCGGAAAGGCGTTCCAGCTTTTCCGCAAGCTCCGATTCCTGTGCAAAAGGCTTGTTCACCTCCACTTTGGCTGTTTCAAGCTGCCGCTCCACCGTTTCCAGTTTTGTCCTTGCTTCAGCAAGCTGCTTCGGCATGGATTCCAGGGCATGGTTGATGCGGGCAAGGTTTCCGAGAGGGTCAGAGCCGACCTCAAGGTTATGGGAGAGCTGTCCTTTTAAGTTCATCACGAATCTATGGTTGAGGGAATCAAAGGACACCGACATCTTGAACCCGGCATACTCCCCCACTGTGGCAGGCACATTGACGGTTTTCATCTCCTTGCACATCTCTATGAGTGCGGTTCCGGCCTCCTTTCTGTCCGTATAGGTCTTATCCCCAATTTTCATCACAAACTGTTCCTTGTCTGCCGGAAGGTTTGTTTTCGCCTTCTGTATGTCAGCCTCCATGCCGCCGATCCGCTCTTTCAGAATGGCTATCTGCTGTGGGTAGTGCTTTGCGATATTGTCCTCCAGACGGTATTTCTGGCTTGTGTGGTTCGCTTTCATCAGCTTTAGCTTTGATACCTGGATGTCGAGATCCATCTTTTCTTTTATGTAGGGATTGCCTGTCGCAAGGGCTTTTACCTCCGCATAAGTGAGCGCCGCTTCGTCCACGTCCTCACAACTCCGCACCGGGGATTTGCTCGTCATGATCTGTGAAATGAATTTCTGTTTATTCTCGATGACCTGCCAGGAATAGCTGTCGAATGTCCCCTCCGTCACATACCGGAATATCTTGACTTTCTCATTCTCATTTCCCTGACGCAGAATCCGTCCTTCCTGCTGTTCAATGTCGGAAGGACGCCACGGCACATCAAGGTGGTGCAGTGCGATAAGCCTGTCCTGGACGTTGGTTCCTGCTCCCATTTTCTGTGTCGAACCCAATAAAAAACGAACCTGCCCGCTCCTTACTTTCCCGAACAGCTCCGCTTTCCTTGTGTCTGTATTCGCACTATGGATAAACGCTATCTCATTCTCCGGCACTCCTTTCTCCACCAGTTTATTTTTTATGTCCTCATAGACGTTGAATGTTCCGTCATTTTTGGGTGTGGACAGATCGCAGAAAATAAGCTGCGCCGATTTCTGCTCTTTCGTCTGCTCCCATATCTCAAACGCCTTGTTTACGCACGTTGCCGCTTTGGAATCCTCATTGTCCGACAGCATGTCATTGATAAGGCGCTGGTCTAAGGCTAATTTCCGCCCATCGTTGGTTATCTTGAGCATGTTGTCCTGATGCGGCTCCACAAGCCTGCTGCGTACTGCTTCGGCTCTGTCGGCAAGCGAGGAAACCATGTTCTGTTGGTATTCGCTGGGCTTTAGCACCACGTTTTCATACTCCGCCTCCGGCACGGGCAGCTTTAGCATATCCGGTGTCTGAATGTCGGCGCTCTCTTTAAAAAGGGAGATAAGCTCCGGCAGGTTGAAGAATTTCGCAAACCTTGTCTTTGCCCGGTAGCCAGTCCCTTCCGGGGCTAATTCTATGGCTGTCTGGGTTTCTCCAAAGGAAGATGCCCAACTGTCAAAATGCCCAAGCCCCAACCTCTGCAATGTGCCATACTGAAGGTATCGCATATTGGTGTAAAGCTCCGTCATACTGTTGCTGATCGGCGTTCCGGTTGCGAATGTCACGCCCTTGCCGCCCGTTATTTCATCGAGGTACTGGCACTTCGCAAACATATCCGAGGACTTCTGCGCTTCCGACTGCGCTATGCCCGCCACGTTCCGCATTTTTGTGTAGAGGAACAGGTTCTTGTAATAATGGCTCTCGTCTACAAAGAGCCTGTCAACGCCAAGCTGTTCAAAAGTCACTACGCTGTCTTTCCTTGAAGTGTCATTGAGCTTTTCAAGCCTTGTAAGGAGTGACTTTTTCGTTTTCTCCATCTGCTTAATGGTGTAGCGTTCCCCGTTATCTTCCTTTGCCTGCTGTATAGCAAGCTCAATCTCGCTGATCTGGCGCTCAATCATAGCTTCCTGCCGCTCCATGGAAAGGGGGATTTTCTCAAATTGCGAATGCCCGATAATCACTGCATCATAATCGCCCGTTGCTATCCTGGAACAGAATTTCTTCCGGTTTGCAGGCTCAAAATCCTTTTTTGTTGCCGCAAGGATATTTGCGCCGGGATAAAGCCGCAGGAAGTCGCTCGCCCACTGCTCCGTCAAATGGTTCGGCACGACAAATAAACTCTTTTGGCACAATCCCAACCGCCTGCTCTCCATAGCCGCTGCTGTCATTTCAAAGGTCTTGCCCGCCCCCACACAATGCGCCAGAAGGGTATTATCCCCATATAAAACGTGTGCGACTGCGTTTTTCTGGTGGGGCTTTAGCGTAATATCCGGTGTCATGCCGGGGAATTTCAGATGAGCTCCGTCATACTCCCTCGGCCTGGTGGAATTAAAGAGCCTGTTGTATTTTGCCACCAAATCCTGCCTGCGCTCCGGTTCCCGGAATATCCAGTCCTTAAAGGCTTCCCGTATGGTTTCCTGCTTCTGCGACGCAAGGGTAGTTTCCTTTTTATTTAAGACTCTCTTTTCCTTCCCGTCCTCCACGATTGTATCATATACCCGACTGTCTTTCAGGTTCAGGGAATCCTCTAATATCTGGTAGGCGTTCCGGCGGCTCGTTCCATAGGTCATATTTACAAGGGCATTTCCGTTGTCTGCATTTTTTCCCTTTACGTTCCACTGCCCCGTCACACCCGAAAACTGTATGCCCATGACTTTCTTATCAAACAAATGCTGCGGCGTTTCAAAAATGTCACGCATGAAGTCCTCAAGGTATTCCGGCTTTACCCAGGTTGCGCCGATACGCACCTCAATCTCCGATGCGTCAAGCTCCTTTGGCTGTACCTGCGTGAGCGCCTGCACGTTCACGTTAAACTCCGGGTGGTTCTGGGCATAGACTTTCGCTGTTTCCAGCTTATCCCTCACGTTTCCGCTTAAGTATTCGTCTGCTGTTTCCCATTTGTCTGTTACGGGATTCTTAAAGATCACCCCCGCCAGTTCCTCCGTTATCCTGCCGATCATTTTCCCATAGGCTTCACCCTCCATATACTCCTTATCGTCCAGGAGCAGGCCCGCCATATAGTCAAGGTCAACCTTCGCTTTCTCCGACAAAGACACCGCAAGGGCTTCTGTGGGCGTGTCAACGGTTGTGACGGTTTCCGCCTTTTTAATGGTACGCTTCGTGAACATATCCGCCTTGCCCTTAAACTTGCCTTCCTCGTCCGTCTTTTCAAGGGAGCATAACAGACAATAGCTGCTGTCCTGGCTGAATGCCCGCTTGTTTGTCTGGGAATTGATAAGGCCGTATTTCTTGGTAAAATCATCATACAGCCTGTTTAACTCTGCCTGCTTCTCTTTGATAACGCTGTCCGGGTATTCCTCAAGCTGCACATTGATCAGCTCCTGCGTACAGTCCCGGATAGCCACCATACCCTGAATCCTCTCAAGCATGGAATCTTTCATGTCTACGGGCTTCATAATGGAATTTTCCCGGTAATAAACCTTATCATCCACAAGGGTATAACTGTAATTCTTCACATCCGGGTCTGCCGGGATAGTCTGGTCTGCAAGGTCATCGGCAAGCTCGTCTATCTCCACTTCCTCGATTTCCCCTTCGATACGGCTCACCGCCTCCGCAAGCTGCTGTGCGAACGGTCTTGTAGTATCGGGGCTGCAGGTGCTTTCCATCCCATAAGGGCCGGAAACCATTTCCATTTTACCCACGATCATCTCCGGGTGTTCGGCAAAATAGCTGTTCATGGCGATACCGTTCTCATCTTCCGACAGGTGTACCCAATCCGGCTCTATATCCATCACCCGGTCACGCTTTTTTAAGAATAGAATATCGGAAGTGACTTCCGTTCCCGCATTTTCCTTAAATGCAGTGTTGGGCAGCCTGACCGCCCCCAAAAGCTCCGCCCTCTGTGCAAGGTATTTCCGCACTTCAGGGCTTTTCTTGTCCATTGTACCCTTGCTTGTCACAAAGGCGACCACGCCGCCCGGACGCACCTTGTCTAAAGTCTTGGCGAAAAAGTAATCGTGTATCAGGAAATTATTTTTATCATACTGCCTGTCAGACACTTTATATTGTCCAAAAGGCACATTTCCTACCGCCACATCAAAAAAATCGTTCGGATAGTCTGTCTTTTCAAAACCGGAAATTTTGATTTTTGCGGTTGGGTAGAGCTGTTTTGCAATCCGTCCGGTGATCCCGTCAAGCTCCACGCCGTACAGCCTGCTCTCCTGCATTTTCTCCGGCAACATACCAAAGAAATTGCCGATGCCCATGGCAGGCTCCAATACATTCCCCTTTTCAAAGCCCATGTTTTCCAATGCCTGATAGATACTGCGGATAATGACAGGGCTTGTGTAATGGGCATTTAAGGTACTCTCCCTTGCGGAAGCGTATTCCTGCTCCGATAAAAGGCTTTTCAATTCCTGGTATTCCCCCGCCCATGCGCTTTTGCTCTCGTCAAAGGCATCCGCAAGACCTCCCCAGCCCACATACTGGCTTAAAATCTTCTGTTCTTCTGGTGTGGCTATCCGGTTTTCTCCCTCAATCTGTTCAAGGGTGCGGATTGCCTCTATGTTCCTCCTGAATTTCTCTTTAGGCGCAAAACCCGTGTTTACCTTCGCCGCATCAGCGCCGGGGGCATCGTCTGTAATGCGGAAATTGACCGCATTGGATTTATCAATCTGCACCGCTTTCTTTGGTTCTGCCTTTTCTGGTTCTTCAAAGCGCAGCTTCTCAATAACCACATCATAGGGCAGATTGTTTTTTTCGCCCGGATAGACCTCCACTGTTTCCGCTGTGTAACCCGCCTGGCCAGGCTCTTTTTCTTCGGGCATAAACAGGTGTGCGTTCCGTTCGTCCTGCCGCAGCAGCTTCGCAAAGTTCTCCCTGCTTTCCAAACGGCGAGGGGGATTGAACAGGGAGCGATCCATAATCTCCACATTCCAATCGTCGATTCGGGTAATCTCATAGGGCTTATTGTCTATATATACGGTATTTCCAACCCGGTAATCCGGCTCTCCCAGTGTGTCTTTCCCAGGTTCATGCCCCTGTGCAAATATCTCTTTTACCTGCTCCGGTGTCAATTCTCCATTTTCTAACTTCCCCAGCAGTTCCCGACACTGTTCTGGCGTTCCCACAAAAAGCACGTCACGGGGGATTGCCCTCCCATTTCCCTCATTCTTGTAAGCCTGTAAGAAAAAGCGGTCATTTATGCTTTCACTGCGGGGATTGGCTTCTATCTGGTAAAAATACTCCGGTTCTGTGACTGACAGTTCCCCCTCTCTTTGGGAGAAATCTTTCCATACCCTCTCTGAAACAGCCCGGAAATAAGCAGATTCATCTTCCATGATCTCATATTCAATCTCTTTTAATTCCTCAAGGCTTTCAGCATCTGCTATTTTTTCACGGTATTTAAAATACACTGCCTCCCGGCTGAGAATCCCTTCCAGACGTTCCAATTCCGGCTCTGACATACGTTCCCATATATCGTCCTTCTCCGTGTGAATGGTAAAGCCTTCCCCATCATCATGGTATTGCAGAGTGTATTGCAGGGAATCATGCTCCCCACGAATATCACATTCAAAGTCATACACCGTAGTCCGAGAACCGGAAAAATATTCCCGTTTTGTCAAGACCAGATTCTTTATCTCATCTGCGGTCAGCGGCCTTTCGCCTGACCTCTGGACATCATGTCCAGAAGTTTCCCCCCGTGCCTGCTCCCTTTTGTATTCGCTCTGTTTCTGCATGGAGCTGAATACCATCTCATCATATCCAATCACATCAATCAGGTCTGCATGGCTGTCTATGTATTCCTGCGCCAGCTCACGGTTGATAAAGAAACGGTTATGTTCCAGGTACGGCACAAGCAGCCCGTCCTCCCCTGTTGTCACAAGGCGGTAGCGTATTCCCTCCCTGCCATCGGCATACTGGTGTGTGTAAAAGCCTATCCCCGGCTCTGCAAAATCTTCTGACGATTCCAGTGCAACCGTCACTTTCTCCGCTTCTTCCATACTGGCTGCAGCAAATTCCAGAGCGTAATCTTCCCCGTCCTCCTTTGCCCCATCCAGAGTTTCCGAAACAGAAAGGGGGCTTACGTCTGTACGGTGGGTATTATATAAGGCATACCCCTCCGTTTCCTTGTCAATCCAGAGAAATCCCCCGTCAGGCAGCTTTGCCGCCCACTCCGTGGGCTGTCCGTCATCATCATCCATTTCATGTACGATATGCCAGTCCAATTCCCCTTCGGCAACATCTGAAATATCATGCCCGTTCTGCTCCTGCGCCTGCTCTGTTTCTGCCTGCGCCACAAGTTCTTCCTCACGCTCAATATATCTTTTTGCCTGATTGATAAAGCCATTCAGGACAGCAGGGTGTGAAGCGGCTACTATATCCCGGCTCTCATACATGGCATAAGGCTCGATAGACTCTGCCCACTCCTTATTCTCCGGTGAAATCCGTTCCTCCTGCCTCCGGTGCATAATGGTGTTTGCAAGTACATAGCTGACACGCTGGGCGCCATATTCCTTTATCACGCCCTCCGCTGTCCCTTTTGGCAGGCGGTATCCGTCAAAATTTTCAGCGATTGCCCGGTCTATGGCATCTTTGCAGGCAACCTTTGTATCACGCTCCATTTTCTCCTGCGCTTTTTCAAGCTGTTTCTGCGCCTGTTCTTCTTTATATGCCGCAAACGCTTCTTTTCCTTTGGGAGATAAATACTTATCTTCCTGAACCAGCTTGCGGATACGCTTTTCCACCACTTTCCAGGGCAGAAGCACATCTGCATAAGGCTCTGAAATATTGCCTTTACTCAATCTGATGCCTTTAAAATCGTGATCCTCCCAACTGTGGTCAGCTCCGGCAAGTGCATGGGAACAGCCGCCTGTTCCGTATTCTTTTTTCAGGAAATCAGCGGCTTCTTTGCTGCCATGCCCCTCCATAAAATAGTCATAGATACGGAATGAACCATAATGAAAACCGCTTCCACTGCCGAGCCTGTGGTCTATCTCGTCCTGTGTGATAAAGTCCTCTTTCCGGACTTCCACGCTGTCAGATACCGGAAATGTCTTTTTTTCCAGGAGAAGGTTGTCAAGCTCCGCCCGTAATTCCTCATTTGACATGACGAAACGGACACGCATCTTTTTCTCGCCGCTTTCAAGCTGCGCCAGTGCCTTATCCATGTGGGATGCAGCCAGATCAACGCCCTCCGGTGTCGATAACAGTTCCACCAGTCCTCCATGGGAATCCGGGTAATTGTTTGCCTTTAATTCCAGTTCTTCCGGCATCTCTCCAATGCCGTCACGGAAAAAGAAATACAGACGGTCAGCGATCCGCCCCCGCTCCACTTCGTCCACAAGGTAGGCTTCGTTTGCCCCCATATAGGTGCCGCTTTCCACCTGGGAACGTATCTGCTGTTCTATTTCCTGCCAGTTCATGGTAAACCTGGGATTTTCCAACGCAGACGTGCCGTAGCCGGCAGTCATGCCCTGCTCATTGAACCACACCGAAACCTGCTTTCCGTCAAATTCAAAGCCTTTCCCGGTAGTCCCGTATTCTTTTTTGAGAAATTCCGCCATTTCCTCCGGTGGTTTGCCCTGCTGGTACTTGGCGTAAATACGCTTGCGACTGTTATCCCTGCCGCCACCGCTTTGCAGGATTGCGTCAAGCTGTTCTTTCGGCAGCGTTTCCTTTTTCGGTTCCGGACTTGTTTTTTCTGCCTGGACACTGCCCTGCTCTGCTTCCTCCATGGTGATGCTGCCTACCTGCTCCGCAAACATGGAAAAGAGGTCAAGCTGCTGGTACATTCCATTGGTGTCAATCTGCTCCGCTTTTTCCCCCGGAAGTAAATACACCCCGTCCTCCATATAGGAATTTACCCAATACCTGGCATCTTCCCATGATATGGTGGTTTCATTCTCCATTCCCGGTTTCCCGCTCATGTTGATGTGAAGCCCTTCCTCGTCGGCATGGAATCCTATGGCAGTCCCCGCCACATTGAAACCGTAATATGTGCCGAACCGGAAACAGTTTTTAAAATATTCCGTTTGCAGCCTTGTATCCGGCTCCATCGCAAAATAGCCCGCAATCTCCGGCCTTTTATGGATAAGGAAATGGTCTGAGCATAAAACCCCTTTCTGAATCTCCATCGCCTTTTCCGCAAAGGAAAGGTTCTCCAAAAAAGAGCCGGACAATGAATCTTCTCCATTATCCGGCTCTCCCGTTTCCTTATTCTGCTGTTCTTCGCTGTTTACAGGCTGTAAACCAATTCCGTCAGCACGATCTCCTCCGCCGAGTGCTTGATGTTGTTCATCATCTGCACCCATTTCATCTGATCGGACGCTTTCAATGCCTCGTCCACTCCCTCCGCTTTCGCCATCTGCTCCATCAGCACGTCCAGCCTCCGTTCTGCCTGTTTCTGTATCTCCAGACAGTGCGCTTTCAGACTGCCCTCCAGGAGCATCCCGCTGTAAATCCCCCTCCGGTGTTCCTTCAGATAGTTCCTCCGCATCAGCCCGTACTTGGTCAGCGTTTCCTCCGGCTCGCTGTTGGGTGTCAGGTTGGGTATCAGATAATCCCCGTTCTTCTCGTATGTCAGCTTCATGTGCAGTTCCCTCCGTTTCTATGTGATTGGTGTCTGTTTCCGTCTGTGTTTCGTTTTCGCTTTCACGCTTTAAAGCATTATAGCGTGGATCAGGTTCTTTTGCAAGCACTTTTTCAGCATTTTTTTCAGGTGTTTCAACGCCCTGCTGTCTGGGCTGTACCTCATTTGCCTTTTCCTGGGCCTTATTCCGGGCCGCCTGGCGGTCATAAGCCGCAACCGTCCTCCCGATCTCCATAAGGAGCGGCTTGCACATATCCGTTGTGGCATTACCGATCACGGACAATACTTTTGTAGTGTTAAACTCGCTGATATGGCTAAAATCCAGTTCATCCTTCCAGTAATCCATATCAGCGCCGCAGCGTGACAAAATAGTGTAGGCGATGCTTGCAGAGAGCGTGTCACGCAGCATTACCCCTACATTAAACTCGTCCAATTCCTCTAAGAAGCTGTCCTCTTTCGCATAAGACAGCTCCGGCAGGATTTCCATGTAGTAATCTTCCGCAATCCCCCTGGCAATCTCCATAAGCCTGCCCTCAAAGGAATTATTTTTATCCGTTGCCCCGTATGTCTTTTCAAGCTGTGCAAGCACCGCTTCTTTGTGTTCTTCCCGAAGCTCCCACAGGTACGGGGCTTTCCCGATCCGCCTCGCCTTATGCACGTCCGTCACGTCAAAGACGTATTTCAGCCTTGGGCGCTCGCTCTCCCGGTCTAAAAGGGCAATCCCCTTTGCCCCTCTGTTTACCCAGCAGAACATTTTTTCATTCCATATCTCCATTGTGGCGCAGGCGTTGGCATCCGGCCTCTGGGCATAGATGAGCATCTGATCCTCAAAAGGATATTTATACAGCCTTGCGGCTGTTTCCAGGTACTTCGCCCATTCCGCCCCGTTCTTTGACACCCGCTTTGCGGTTTCCCCCGCAAGCATGGAGATTTCATGGTATTTTTTTGAAACAAGATATTCTCCTGCCATTCATACCCTCCTTAATCCTGAAAATTTTCTTTTTTACAGCAAAAAAATAAGGCATACAGATTTTCTCTGTATGCCTTGACGCTGTACGAATACCGCTTTGTTTACGCCGATATTTTACCAGCAAGTTCCTTTACCCGTTCAACGGAAATCCCCGCATATTCCGCAATTTCCTCATAAGACAGCTTTCCTTTCTTGATCATGCGGACTGCCATTTCTTCTCTTTCCTGATAACGCATATCTTCCATAGCTTTGCACATGGCCGCAATCCCCTCCTTATCTTCCTTGAAATATCTTGCCCGGTCTGCCAGCTCCTTATAATTCATATCTGACGGGTTTGTGCAGGAAAAATCATGCATCAGTTTTCCTAAAGGAGTTTCGCTCCGGTATGCTCCATTCACATACAGTATGTGGGAACCATCACCGAAACTTACCGTTTCATCGTCCAATACCATATAGCGCTCTATCGGATATAATGGCTTGTTTCTGCCAAGCACATCATTCTCTGTAATGAAGATAACATACGTTTCAGGCAATTTCTCAAATTCCTCGCCCACATCAAGGATATTGACATCCATGATGCTGCTGTTGTACCTTGCCCTTTTTACCCCTGCTCCTTTATCATTACGCTGTATTTCAATATTGAATCTCCGCCCCCTGCTGTCAGCCGCATAAACATCGAGCCTCACTGACCTTCCCTGCAGGTTCTTCTCGTTATATTGTGTATGCACTTCCAACACTTCCAGGTCAGACATATCCAGTACAATGCGGAGTACCAGTTCGGTACATTCGACATTTCCATCAAAACATTTCGTCATAAAGTCATCATCAAGCAACCGGAAGCCCCTTATCCTCTGTAAATCTTCCTCATGCTTCTGCTCTGCCACAGTCATTCTCCCACCTGCCTTTAACTGTATATCCTCGGTTTTATCTTACCAAAAACAATCCGGTTTTTCAAGCCTTTCCGTTTTCCTCCGACTGTCCGTTTCTTAATCGTAAAACCCGTTTTCCTCTATGCCTTTTTCCAGAATGGACGCTATCAGCGTGTCAAGCTCCACCCCGTTGACCTCACTGACCACGATCAGCTTCGCAAGGGTGTCTTTTTCCACCGGCACCGCATAATGCTCCTTGTCGGGACACAGATCACGCACACAGACATCCAGTGCGTCCGCAATTTTACAAAGGGCATTCATATCCGGCTCCCGTATACCTGCCATGATGTCAAGCAGCGTGTTCTCATGGACACCGGACAGCGCCGCCAGTCCCGGTATGCTCATCTCCATCTCCTTCATGATGTGCAGTATCTTATCCCCTGTGCTTAAAATTTCCATTCCCATCATCCTTCCTGCCCTCCTATTCTGCCTTGTTCCCAAAGGAAAAGGCGGTGCTTTCCTTCACTTTTACAGCGGTAAACTTTGCCTTTACTTCCGCAACCTTAGATTCCAGAACCGAGAACATGGTTTCCACCTGCTCCGGCGTGTAGTCATAGGCGGAACGGTTGGCCAGGTTCTCAATCCTGCCAATGGCATCCATCGCCTTGTTGATGCGGTACTCCCCAAGACGGACAAATTTCTCCGCTTTGGTTTCCTCTGCCTTAACTGCGTTCCCTGTTACGTTTTCCATAGCTTCACTCATGTTCAGATCCTCCGTTTTTCTTAAATTTTAGGGGCATACCGTCAGTCCCGTATGCCCCGTGCAAAAAATATTGCCTGCTACTTTTTCTTTTTGGGAAATTCCAGCTTTATCTTATACTGTGTGCCTTTTACCTCTTTCCCGTCTTTGGTATAGGAATAATCTTCTATACCCTCCGGGATAAGGTACGCATCATAGCTGCCCTTTTTCCCCTTCAAACCTTTTACAAGGGTCTTTTTCCCGTCAAGCAGGCTTTTCACCTGGCTGTCGGAAAGGGAAGCCCCCATAACCCTTGACACGTTCATGCCGCACTTATTTTTACAGTAAGCGCCGAATTTCCCTTTTACCACATCGCCGCCGCATTTCGGGCATTTCCCATATACTTCCAGGTTTCCGCCTCCAAACATGGATTTCTGTTCCTCGCTGACACAGTGGTAAGTCTGGACAAGATTGCTGACCAGATCGGCAATCCCGTCCATGAATGCCTGCATGGGATATTCGCCTTTTGCTACCAGTGTCAGGGCATTTTCCCATTCGGCGGTAAGGTTCGGAGATTTCACCACATCAGGAAGCACCGTGATGAGCTTCACGCCGTCCTTTGTGGGTATCAATCTGCAAACGGAACTCCGTCCAGTTTTCTCACGCTTTACGAACCCGTCCCGGACTAACTTCTCAATCACGTCTGCCCTCGTTGCGGGTGTGCCAAGCCCCTTGCGCTCCACTTCATCGCCCATGTCCTCCGCTCCGGCACGTTCCATTGCGGATAATAATAAATCTTCCGTATAAGCTTTCGGGGGCTGCGTGAAATGCTCCGTCACTCTTGTCTGCACCCCCTCAAAGGCCATTCCCTCCGAAAGTTCCGGCAGCTTCTTTTCCTCTTTTTCTTCCTCTGCCCTGTCTGTCTTGTAGGAGCGCTTCAAAGCGGCTTCAAAGTCCTTCCACCCATTCCTTGTCACAGACTTTCCGGAAACATGGAAAACCGTTCCCTCACAGCCAAACTCCGCTTTCACTGTTTCATATTCGTGCTTTTCCCCGGTGGCGCACAGCAGCCGGTTCGCCGCAAGGGAAAGTATCTTCATCTCCCCCTCCGGGACAGCGGAAAGGTCAGCTTTTGCGATCTCCATTGTAGGGATAATGGCATGGTGGTCTGTCACCTTTTTACTGTCCATCACTCTTTTCATGTCCGGCTCTGCCCCAGACGGTTTCTCAAAGAGAATGGCTTTATAGACAGCCCCGATCACGCCCCTTGCGGTATCTTCCATATCGTCCGACAGATACTGGCTGTCCGTCCGGGGATATGTGACCAGCTTTTTCTCATAAAGGCTCTGGGTATATTCCAAAGTCTGCTTTGCGGTAAAACCGAACAAGCGGTTCGCATCCCTCTGTAACGTGGTAAGGTCATAGAGCTTGGGCGGCTGCAGGGTTTTCTTCTCCTTTGTGACCGAAATAACCGAAACGGTTCTGCTTTCACAGGCTGCAGCAATGCCTTCCGCCTGCGCCTTGTCCTCTATCCGCTCCGTTGCCGCATCCACCCCGTCCATGAGGATATGCGCCATATAATACTTCTCTTTCTTAAAATTCCTGATTTTTTCCTCCCGCTCAACAAGCATGGCAAGGGTGGGTGTCTGCACCCTGCCCACCTTTAACACCTTGCCGCCGTACAGAACGGTAAAAAGCCTTGTGCCGTTCAATCCCACAAGCCAGTCCGCCCTCTGCCTGCACAGTGCGGAATAATAGAGGTTATCATAATCGCTCCCCGGCTGCAGGTTCTCAAAGCCTTCCCGGATTGCGCTTTCCTCCATAGAGGAAATCCAGAGCCGCTTTATAGGCTTGCTGCACCCTGCCTGATGATACACAAGGCGGAAAATCAGCTCGCCCTCCCGCCCTGCGTCAGTGGCACAGATTGTAGTGGTGACATCTTTCCTGTGCATCAACTGGCAAAGCACGTCATACTGTGCCTTTGTGTCCGGTTTTACTTCTGTCCGCCATTCCCCCGGTATCATGGGCAGGCCCTCGTACTCCCACCTTTTCCATGCCTCCGAATAGGCTTCCGGCTTCGCAAGCTCCACCAGATGCCCGATGCACCAGGAAACAATATACCCGTTCCCCTCCATGTAACCGTCTTTTCTACCGCCTGCGCCGACCACACGGGCAATCGCCTGTGCCACGCTGGGCTTTTCCGCTATCACTAACTGCATTACTCGTCCTCCTTACCTTCAAAGAATCCATCTTCCGAACCGTCCTCCGGTTCTTCCTCTTCATTTTCGTATTCCTCGTCCTCTTCCTCGTCCTCATCTTCGTCCTCGATGAAGTCCTCTTTCTTCTTGCGGACTACCTTGAAATAATAAGCGCCGCCGATAAAGGCTATGGCAAGTGCGCCCATGAGGATATAGGAAACCATAGGGTTAGGCTCTGACGCTTTTTCTTCCGGCTCTGTTTCCTCTGTATTTTCCGTATCTTCCGCATTTTCTTCATCTTCTATATTTTCCTCTGCCTGCTCCTGATCTTCCGGAAGTTCCCCATTATTGTTTGGCAGAGCGCCGCCCTCTGTTGGGATTGCGGATTCTAAGGCTGCGGAATTTTTCGGCAGCGTTTCGCTGTTATCGGAAGTGGCGTTTAAAAGGTCATTTTCCGTAATCTCCGTAAGGAAATACACCAGTTCTTCTTCTCCGTCCCGGTCAATGATCAGATAGAAAACCTTATCCGTTGCGGTCTGGATTGTATAAAATTCCTTTCCCTGCCCGGACTTCTCATTTTCGGTATCCTTATCCCCGCTTTCCGCCTTTTCAGCGGCATCCGCCTCTGCCATCGCCTGCTTTTTCTGCTCCTGCGGCGTCTGTGAAACGGTGTTCCCCTCGCTGTCCGTCTTGGTATGCTCTGTTACCGTCCCGGTGGCGCTCCCCGGTTTGGTGGCTTCGGCATTTACCGGGAGCTGCTCTGCCGGGTTTTCGTCACTCTCATCAGCAGGGTCTTTGTAATACGGGTTTTTCGTTTTATAGACTTCTGACATATTCCCGGCATTGTCCATTGCGGAAATGGTGAAATACTCATACCCTGCGTCAAACTGCTGTAAACGGATATTCAGCGTTCCATTGGTCAGCTCCGTAAACTCATAGCCGTTCACATAGACCGCTTTTGCGCCGGAATCCGTATCATGCACCTGAATACTTAAAAGCCCGTCACTGACCGCAGCGTTGAGCGTGGGTTTTGTGGTATCAAAGCATCTCATTGTCCTGCTCCGCTCGTATGTATTGCCTTTCTGGTCTGTGACCTGCACATAGACGGTGCAGTTTTCAGAGATTTCCAGTTTCTTATCTTCCGTCACGTCCGTCCAGCTCCCATTCTGTCCGACTTTCGCCTGAATCTTTGCGGCTTCAAAATTGCCCGTATGCGCCGCATCAGTTACGGTAAACGTGACCGTTGCCCTTTCGTTATGCCACCCACCCGGACTGTTGATGTTAATCACAACATTCGGTGTCTTATACTCACAGCCTTTGTAATCGGCGGCACACACTTCACAGTCTTTGTCATAATCGTATGCGCCGCATCTCTTTTCACAGGTGCATACCGGCTCGATCTCGTTGCCCGATACGGTTCCGCCCTCTGTTTCACCTTCCGTTTCTTCCTCTGTGCCGTTTTCTGCCTGTTCCCCCGGACTTTCCTCCGTGCCGCTTTCTGTTTCCTGCTCCGAAACGCTTTCTTCCGTACCGCTTTCTGTTCCCTGGCCCGCAGGGTTTCCCTCTGCGCCGCTTACGGTTTCTTCCTCCGCCCTCGCTTCAATGGCATTGTTCCCGTTCATGGAAAACGCCACTGCGGGCATGGTGAATAAAATCATGGATAAAAAGAGCGATAATGCCGCCCTATAACGTTGTTTCATTTTCTGATTCATGGCCTGCCGCCTCCCTTTCTGTTTGCTGTGTCTGTTCCTCCTGCTCCTTTTTCCTAAGCAGGCTTAAAATTTCTTCCTCGCTGACTTTGTTCAGCAGAATCAGGCGTTCAAGGGAGATTTTATTTTTTTCAATGAATTTCATTTTCTCCGCATCTTCCGCCATCTGCAACTGGCTCTCCAAGTCCTTCTGCTTTTCCTGCAAGTCCGCAAGCTGCCCCCGGACTTTGGAAAGTTCCTTTATGATCCTTTCCTTTGTCACATTGCTTCTCCTTTCCATGCCCCTCTAAGAAAAGGCATAACATTTATTATTTTTCCATATCCATGCCTGGGCGCTTCCTCCCTTTTTCCTTATCATGTGGTTTCCCCATTGACACTTCTGCCTTTTTTTCTGCAAGCCTTTTCTTCACCGACACCCGCCCTGCGGCGGTTTTCTGTTTGCCTTCCTGTTTCTCTGGCGCAAAAGCCTCTTTCTCCAGTTCATCAAACAGCGCCTGCAGGCGGTTTTCTGCCTCCGTAAGCATATCCTTCAGACCGTCTATGCCCTCCTGTATACGGTCAGATGCGTCGCTCTCACCGCCTGTTTCAAGCATGAAGCGTTCCAGTCTGTCTTTTTCGCTGTCAATCTGCTGTGCCAGTTCCTCACATTCCGCCATAAGGCTTCCGATTGTTTCCGTTGCAGGCTGTTCCTCTGGTGTTACAGCTTTTTTTCCATCCATCTTCCTTCCTCCTGTCCATCCATAAAAAGATTGCGTTTCCAAACTTTTTTGTGGTATGATAAATAAAAGGCGGGAGTTTCCAAAATAACCCTCCCCGTTCTCTTTTCTTAATGATTCGCAGCATTTCTCTTGGTATTGTCACACTTTATTATCAAAAATTGATTTCTAATTCAGCCTTCCGAAAGCGTAAAAATGGCTCTGCCAGTAGGACGTATTGATACTGGCGTATTTGATCGGATCGCCGCAGTGTATCATCACACCGTTTCCGCAGTATATCCCCACATGGCTGACCGCACCGCCCGAATTGTAAGTACCCGTGAAAAAGATAATATCCCCCGCCTTTGCGTCCGCCGCCGACACGGGCGCACACTGGTCATAAATCCCTTGCGCCGTGGTTCGTGGCAGGTTATGCACCCCGCTGTTGGTAAATACCCAGCAGACAAAACCGGAACAGTCGAAAGAGGTAGACGGACTTGAGCCGCCCCATACATACGGATAGCCTAAATACTTGGCGGCTTCTTCCATAAGCGCCTGCACTGTCGCATCATCATAAGAATCCGGCGGTATTGCATTTCCCCCGCCGCTCCCTGCGCCCGGCGTTTCCCCGTAAAGGGTTCCCTCCCCAGCTTCAAAATAAAATAACGGGTTATAATACTCCCCGTTATACAGACACTCAATATGCAGGTGGCTTCCGGTGCTGCTCCCCGTGTTCCCCGTTGTTCCTATGGCATCGCCATGCTTTACGCTCTGCCCCGCACTGACGCTTAACGTGTCCATGTGGGCATACTTGGTACAGTACCCCTTGCTGTCCTCTATGACGATATAATTCCCATAATAGCTGTCATAGGCGGCTGTGGTGACTGTGCCGTCCATCGCCGCAAGGACTTCCGTTCCAGTTGGCACTGCAATATCCACGCCCCGGTGGAACTGCTCTGCTCCCGTTACCGGGTTGATGCGGTAGCCATAATAGCTGCTCACATAGTTGTACCAGTATAAATTGAGCGGCGTGTAAAACTGCTGTGTCAGGCCATGGGTTTCATTGTAAAGCGTATAAATGTCTTTCTGCTCGCTGTTCATGCGCCCGGCAGTGACCACGTTCAGATCTTTTGCGGTCAGCGTGACTTCCAGTATGGTTACGGTATATTCTTCTTCCTCCTCGTACTCATATTCTTCCTCTGTTTCCTCTCCTGTTACCGGGTCTGTGACAGTATATGTGCCTGTCTTTGTCACCGTCCTTGTCCTCGTTTCCGTTGTCGGGTTTAAGGTCAGCTCATACATCTCGTCAAAAAGGCTCTCGACCTCCCCCTGCACGTCCGCCGCTGTAAATTCGGTATGGACTGCGGAAAGGTAGCTGATGAGTGCGAACGGGTCATGCCCGATTGCATCAAGATTATAACGGTACTCGTCATAATCCGGATAATCCGTTTCTATGGAATCAATCTCTTTCTGCAATTCCATTTCCAGCTCTGAAAAAGCCAGATCCGCAGCGTCAATCTCTGCCGGAACACTCATATAGCTGCCCACCAGCGTGGTGCTTATCCCATTTGAGAACATCGCCCCGCAGGACGATACGGAAGTCATAATCATGATGAGCAGGATTGCAGCCGCACCGATCACTACAAGTACGGAAGCGTGTTTCGCCGCTATCTCCTGCAATTTCTTCGCAACCGTCGTGGTGATGTTTGCGGATTTTACAGCCGCCTCCTTTGTGTTCTTTGCCGCCTGCCCCGCCCGTTTTGCCTTTGCGTATTCACGCTTGATGCGCTGTTTCTGCAACCGTTTCTGCAACTGCTTCTTTAAGGTCTTTTCCTGCATTTCCGGGTTTTCCTCAAGGAATTTCTGGTAGCGGAAATTGACTTCTTTTTTAAACTGCTTTTTCTCCAGTTTTTCCACTTTCGCCCGCTGCCGCTGTTCCTTCCCCTTGTAATGCCGTTTTATGAAGCGGTAGCCATCTTCGGCTTTCTGCTCCGTCTTATGTGCGCCCTCCACTGCGGAATTATCCTTCTCCGCTTCAGCAACCTTGCCATGTGCGTAATGCGTAAACTCCGAGCCTGCCCTGCCCGCCATGCGCTTCACCGGGTTATCCGCCTGGAAAGGCTTTTCCTTTACCTCTGCGGTCAGCACATATCTTGCCCTGCCCGTCTTTTCGTCAAAGACACGCTCTAAGGAATACTCTTTCTTCTTTGGCAGCTTCTTCCTTGCCTTTTCGGTTCGCTTTGCCGCTTTTTCGGCCTTTCCCTGCAACTTATTTAATTTCTTGCTGCCCTGGGACTCTGGCTCTGCGCCGTCGGCAAAGGCATCGTCTTTTGCAAAGGTGGCATCTTTCGTCTGGAAGTCACGTTCAAAATCCGTTTTTTTCGTGCGCTCCCTGTCCTGATGCTCCCGCCTGCGGTATCTGCCCTTTTTTCCGCTCTGGTGGTAGGTGTCCCTGCGGCGGTAGTCGTCCTTAAAATCCTTTGTTTCCTCTGCCTGCTCCCCGCCGCTGTCCTCCGTAAAAACATTCTGCTCCTGCTTAAAATCACTGGTTTCTTTCCCGGATGCAGCGCCTTCTCCCGTTTTTGCTTCATGTTCAGCAGGGCCGTTCTCTTTCCTGAACTGCCTGGACTGGCTCCGCAGCTTTTTCTTTTTCAGCCCTGCCGCCTGTCCTGCTGTTTCCTTGACTTCCCTGCTGTCATGGTAAAAACTGCTTTTACCCGGTTGGAAACCGTCTGCCCCGGTGGAGCTGTTTTTCTGTTCGGTTTTATCATGTTTCGCTTCTTTACAGGAAAAAGCGTTCTTCTGCCCCGGCTTCTGGACATCATGTCCAAAAGTTTCCGTCTGCGTCAGCTTCTGGACATTGTGTCCAGAAGTGGCCTCCGCATCCCTGGCCTGATGTATGCCGGGCTGTTTCTGTTTCCCTTTTTGGGATATTCCGCCATCCTTTTTTTGTGGGATTCCATCAGCAAAAGCACTTTTATCCTTTGCAAAATCAGACGGTTTCCCTTTCTTTTTTTCTGCCACTGGCCGCTACACCTCCAAACTTTTTATTCTGTCCTGTGAAATCTCAAACCACCTTCTTTCCTTTTCCACGCCGATGAACCCTCTGCCATTTTTTATGCACGCTTCCCCCGCAGGGCAGCTCCCCATGAACGGGTCAAGGCATATTTCATTTTCAAGCGTGGAACACCTTACCAGATGCTCGATCATCGGCACTGGCTTTTCTGTCGGGTGCCGCTTTTCCTTTCCCCTGGGAATCCTTGTTTCTATCACTGTGGAACCGGAAAAATGCGCCCTCCGGAACCTCCCTTTCCGGTACATGAGGATAAATTCTGCCCGCTTGGGATAATAGGTGGAAGGCACTGTCATTTTCTTGTCCATCACCAGCAATTCACAGAACTTGAACCCGCTTGCGATGCAGGCATCATGTAAGGGAAAAAGATTTCTGTCATTGGACATCACATAGAAAAACCGTTCTTTTTTCAATATCCGGTACACTTCCGGCAGCCAGTCCTTGAAATTGATCTCTTTCGTGCTGAATCCGCAGTTTTGGAACACTTCGCCGCCCTCATAGAGCAGCTTTCCCTTCTTCATGCCGCCGCCCGTCAGCTCAAAAGGCGGGTCAGTAAAGACCATATCCACGCTTTCATTCTCCATGCTGCCCGCAATCCTTAAAAAATCGCCATGGTACAAGACGGCTCCGCTCCCGGCATATATGGCTGCAGCCTTTTCTCCCATTTGCCACCCCTTTCCGGGCGGTTCATTCCTGCCGCCCTTTTTTCTTATAGCCTCTTGGCACATAATCCTTAAAATCTTTTACTGAGTGAAACAGCCATTTGTTGTTTACCCACCTCTGCATCTTCCTTGTTTCCTCCGGCGCTGTGGGCTTTTCATAGATCATCACATACGGGTCATATCCCATATCCCGCAGGGCATAGATACGGTACAAGTCCTGTTCATGGGTGCTGCCATAGTTGGTCAGCACATAGACACGCCTTTTCCGCTTGTCCTTTACGGTTGTATATTCCAAAAATCTCTGAAAAAATGGTATCAGGTCATCCTCCGGGTTATCCCATGCGAAGTGCAGCATCTTTGTTTTTATCTGGTTGAGCGCCGCCACTTTCTCCGGTGTGATGAGCCGCACATCAAGCCCCTGGGTAAAATCAACGGTTGCCCCGCTGTCTGCAAGCTGCCCTAAGAGCCTCTCCCAATCAGGGCAGGCTAAGATATTTGCGTCCAGGAGCTTGATCTCCTTTTCGCCGCCCCAAAACTCGGAAAGGTCAGCCACCGCCTCCGTCTTTCTCCCCTCCTTTTCCCCAACGATACAGAATCCGCACCCACGGGGGCATCCCCTTGAAAGGAAACCGTATGCGGTTCCCGCATACTCTGGGTACAGCCCATAGTCCGGGCGGGTATGTTCCACGGTGTCAGGCAGCTTATTGTCAAGGCCGTACCCTGTGCCGCCCTTTATGACATGGTAAGCCTTTACGCTGCCTCCATAATCTTTTGAATAGGTGTCTGTGAATACCCTGCTCATATAAACAAGGTCATACCACTTGTTACTGTCGTACCATTCCACCGCATCTCCCCTTGCCTTATGGTAGGCTGACAGCTTCATCAGGCAGAGGTTTGGGAAGTTATGCCCGTCCACGTCAATCAGCCCTATTTTCAATCCGTTTCCTCCTGCTTCACCGATTCTTCGGGCCTTGTGTTCATAATTGCAAAAGTTTTCGTGTCAGACGGGTACTTATCCACGAATGGGATTACCACGTTGTCAAAAAGGATAAGCCCGCTCCCCGGTTCGGAATTGGTCACATGGGCAAGCTGCTTTTCTGACAGCCCTAACTTGTCGGCAAGGATTGTCTGATCTTTTGCGTTCTGGTTCAGCAGATAAACAAAATCAGAGTTTCCGAGTATGCCCTCGATTTCCTCTGATTTCAAAAAATCGCCCACATTCTGCGTTAAGCCTGTGGGTATGCCACCCCATTTACGGAACCTTTTCCAAATCTCCACGCTGTAAATGGCTGTCTGTTTTTCTTTCAAAAGCAAATGGAACTCATCACAGTAGTACCTTGTGGCAACTTTCCTCTCCCGGTTCTGTGAAACCCGGTTCCAGACCGCATCCTGCACGATCAACATGCCAAGCTCTTTTAACTGGTTTCCCAAGTCCCTGATGTCAAAGCACATGATACGGTTCTGCGAATCCACGTTAGTATGGTGGTTGAAATAATTCTGCGAGCCATGCACATATAAGACAAGGCTGTTGGCGATCCGCACCGCCTTCTGCTTCGCCTCTTTCTGCATCTCCGGCGCAACATCCCTCGGCTCATACTTTAACAGCGCATTGTATAAATCCTCCAAAAGCGGCATATTCTCCGGCTTCGGCTCTTTGAAATACCCGTCATAGATATGCTTGATGCAGGTGTCGATAATGCCTTTCTCATCATTTTCAAGGCCGTTCTTCCCTCCGGCTATCAGGTCACACAGCGTAATGATAAAATCTGATTTCAGCTTTAACGCTTCCTTGTCGTTCTTATGGGAAAGCTGAATGTCCATCGGGTTTAAGTAGTCCTTTGAGTTTGTCGCAAGCCTTACCACCTGCCCATGCAGCGCATCCACAAGGGCAAAATATTCTCCTTCCGGGTCACAGACGATCACATCATCTTTTGTCATAAGAAAACAGGATAAAATCTCCCGCTTTGCGCTGAATGATTTCCCGGAGCCAGGTGTGCCAAGAATTACCCCGTTTGGTGTCCGAAGCCGCTTTCTGTCTGCCATAATCATGTTGTTGGAAAGAGCGTTCAGACCGTAATAAATCGCCGGGGCAGGCATGAATAATTCCTGCGTACAGAAAGGCACTAAGATAGCTGTACTTTTTGTGGTAAGCACCCTTTCAATGCCCGTATCGTTGCACCCAATCGGAGCAGATGCCATAAGCCCCTGCTCCTGAAGGTATTGTAAGCACCGCAGGTTGCAGTTCGCCTGCTGGATAATGCCGGACACCCTCTGCGTGATGTTCTCAAGCGCCCTTTTGCTCCTGCCATAGCAGGTAATGAGGAACGTCATTTTTATAATTTTCTGGTTGCTTGTGTTCAGATCGTCAAGCAGCTCCAGCGTGTCTTTTTCATAGGTGATGATGTCCGTGGGAAGTATATCCATGTCATAACCTGACCTCACTGCCTTCTTCTGTTCCTCGATCTTCATTTTTTGAATGTTCGTTAATGCGCCCTTTAACATCTTGATTGCCTTCACCGGGTCCATGGTCTGCATGTGCATGGTGATTGTAAGGTTATCGTCAATGTCCAGCAGCTTTTTTAACAGCTCGTCATTGAACCTCGGCGCAATAATGTCAAGGAAATGGACGCTCCCGTACATCTTCCCGGACTTGAAGCGGCTCGGATAGCGGAAGTCAAACCCCGGCGGGGCTATGTAGTCCTTCACGCTCTTTCCGGATTCCGACATTTCCTTAAAAGAAAAGCGGAAAGCCTCCATTGTGTCCTGGTTGAAATATTCATGCAGGATACGCAGGCGCTCCTTCCCGTCAAGGCTTTTCGCATGGGTGCCCAGGTTCAGGAAATTTTTAAGCACGTCCGTTTCTATGCTGGCCAGCTTCGCCTTTGCTTCCCGGTATCCTTTGCACTGGATACCGAAGATCAGGTATTTTGACTTGATGATCCCGTTGTTTCCCTTTGCCGACTGTTTCTGTAACATCAATCGGTATTCCTCACGAATATCGTCAAAATCATCACCCTGCAAGGGTATATCAAACTGGTCTGTCAAAGTCTGCTCATTGACCTGCCTGTTGAATAAGAACAACTCAAACCGTATGGACGGGTCAAAGTAGTTGATAAGCCTGCTGTACTGCTCCAGAATCTCCCCCTGATCCTCAATCTCCAGAAGGTCATAGTTGATGTCATAAAACTCCACCATCTTTGTATAGTAATCGGAATCCACCTTGCAGATGCCGTCCCGGTACATCTTTTTAAATGTGATTGTTTTCTGCGCCGTGTCCGGCTTTTCCTGCTTTTTGTCATTCCCGGCAAGGGTACTCTTTAGCTCCCTCAGCCGTTTCTTTTCTGAAATATTAAGCCCCGCTTTCGGCTTGTTTTTCTTTGCCTGCGGCCTTTTCTTCAAGGTAACGCACCTCCTTCTTCATTTTTTCCCTTTCCTCCAACTGTTTGTAGAGGTTCTCCGATTTATAAGGGCGGATTCCCGGCATAAGTATCTTCTGCCGCACCATGAAGTACAGTATCTTTTCCGCCGGGAAACCGTCTTTCTCATACATTGCCAGAAAGAAGAACGGCAGCATAAGACCCACCATGATAAGCGCCGATGCCTGCGTACCCAATACCCCTTTTGTCACAAGGTAAAAGGGTATGCCCACCGCTGCGGCGCTGCCAAAGCAGATAAGCTGGCGTTTCGTAAGGTTCATCGCCACCTTTGTCTTGATGCCGCTCAAATCTTTCGGCACTGCTACTGATATTGCCATAAGCACTTTTCCTTTCCTGCTGATATAAAAACTGCCCCCTGCCTGTTCAGTGGGCATTCAACACTGATTTTGCAAGTGAGCCTGTCTTGAAAAGGCTGAAACAGAGGATAACGGTGTATGCCGCCACCGACCACAATGCCGTGTGCAGGTTGCTGGCAACCGCAACACTGGCAACGAGGACAGAATAAATGCCGACACATACCATGATGAAGAACCCCTGGAATGCCAGAGCGCAAAGCCCCTTGATGTAGTTGTTCCCGATGCTGCCCCATTCCCGGTTGCTCAAAGTCGCAAAGGGGACGGGTGCCACTGATATATAAAGGTATATTTCTATCATGCGCCCATATAAAACGACGGTGATAAGGACGGACATGATTTTCATGCACAGGCTGACGATCATGGTTTCTATCCCAAGCCCGATCAGTTCGCCAATGCCCATAGTGGAAAGCTGGCTATTGAACATACTTGTCAGTGTTGATGCCACATCAAGGCTCGTAGAGCCTGATATGGCACCTGCCGCATTTGTGACGATGTGGTTGCCCACATCGAAGATTGCCATTGTGATGTCGAAAGTCTTACTGAGCAGCATCACGGCGATACATGCTTTCACGAGGTAGCGGAAGAAAAATTCGCTCCCTACCTCGTGCATGTTGTTCTTATCCATTACCATTGTTATCAGCTCATAACATAAAATTGCGCTGATGATAAGCCCCGCTATAGGAATCATGACATTCTCTGAAAGGTTTTTTATCATGGAAAATATGCCTGCGTTCCATGCGCTGGGTGTCTGCCCGACTTCCCCGGCAATCTCTCCTACTTTCGTGTTCACGTCCGTGAACATCGTGCCGAGGTTGTCAAGCACCCACCCCTGAAGCATCTCCTTTATAAATTCAGTGATCTTGTCAATGATTGCGCCCATGAATTATGAGAACAGTGTTGTAAGCTGTGGAATCACCGTCTGCGCCACGATTACAATGCCTCCGCCTGCCATAAGCTGTTTAATGCCCTGTGATTTTGCACCCGGATTATCATTTCCATATCCCTCAAGCAGATTGATAACGCCCCATACTGCCACGCCTGCGCCGATTGCTGTAACGACTGTCTTTAAACCTGTAACTGCTGTTGTGAAAAAACTCATAATTTCTACCTCTTTCTTTCCTTAAATTTGATTTTTTGATAAAGAAAGAGCTTTGATATGTAAATTCCCCGCCCTTTGTGGTAAAATAGGGGCAGGGAAATCCTTTGGGAGAACCCTTGCGGGCATCCGGTACATTCTGTTTGGCGATAGGCTGTGCCGGGTGTCTTTTTTGTGCTTTCCCAAATACAATCAAAACTCCGTTTCCTGACTTCCGGCCTTTTACACGGAAATCGGTGGCTGGTTTACAGTTCCATATTCAGTTGTCTTTTCCGCACTTCTGGACATCATGTCCAGAAGCCACTATTCAGTTGTCCGGGGATTCACTTTCCTGCCCACTGACTTCCCCACAGTCAAAGGCTTCGTCCACCTCTGTATTCGGAGTGACTTTCATGTGGTGCAGATGCTTCACATAGTCCTCAATGTCAAAGGCGTTTTTCTGGTCATAATCGGACAGCTCCTTGTACCTGCCATGCTTCGTTATATCGAATTTATCCGAGAAGAATGGTCTGACACCTCTAAGCTGCATGATACATTTCCCGCCGTCCATGACCGCAATCTCATCCTGGCTCATAAGCGCCTTCCCGGTCTTTTGGTAATTCAGACCGTAGGACTGCGACGTCCCCCTTGTGTCCGAGGTATTGTAAAGGTCAATGGTTTCCTTCCCTAAAACGTCCTCCAGGTCTTTCAGAGTGGTTTTCTCCTTGCCGCCGAGGAATAGAGTGGTGTCACAATTCCCTTCGATTGTGTCAGCGTTATCCTTATAGATTGCCTTTAGCTGAGATTTAGACTGCAAAATAATAGATGCTGATATTTCCCTGCTTCGGATTGTGGCGATCAGCTTTTCAAACTGCGGAATCTGCCCGATGTTCGCAAACTCATCAAGTAACATCCTGACATGAACCGGGAGCCTCCCGTTATAAACATCATCCGCCTTGTCGCAGAGCAGGTTAAAGAGCTGTGAATACATAATTGACACAACAAAGTTAAAAGTGGCATCCGTATCTGAAATAATGACGAACAACGCTGTTTTCTGCTCTCCAAGCGTATCAAGCTCCAGATCGTCATACTCCATCAGGTCACGCAGCTCTTTTATGTCGAATGGCGCTAACCTTGCGCCGCAGCTAATTAAAATCGACTTCGCCGTTTTGCCCGCCGCTAATTTATATTTGCGGTACTGCTTCACGGCAAAGTGTTCCGGGTCTTTTTCTTCCAGACGGTCAAACATCAAATCCACGGGGTTCTTAAAGTCCTCGTCGTCCTCCCTTGCTTCGCTTGCGTTTATCATGCCAAGCAGGGTCGTAAAGTTCTTTTCTTCCTCCGGGGCTTCGTAGTAGATGTAGCCGATCAGTGCGGTGTAATAGAGCTTTTCCGCTTTCGTCCAGAAGTCCTCGGACGACTTTTCGCCCTCGCCTTTGGTGTTTACCATGATTGTGTTGACAAGTTTTAATATATCTTTCTCGCTGTGCAGGTAGGCAAAAGGGTTGTAGTGCATGGACTTCTTGAAATTGATAGTGTTCAGCACTTTTATCTTATAGCCGCCCTTGTCTAAGAGCTTCCCACACTCTAATAATATTGTACCTTTGGGGTCTGTCACGCAGTACGAACTGTGCATTTGCATTAAATTAGGCTTGACAAAAAAGCGGGTCTTGCCGCTGCCCGAACCGCCTATCACAAGCACGTTTTTATTCCTCGCATACTTGGGGCTTTTGGGGCGGCTGTTCATGGTAAGCCGTTCCGTCTGCGTCAGCAGGACGTTGTTGTAAAAGTCCGGGTCAATGTAGGGTTCAATATCTTTTGCGTTGCCCCACCTTGCAGAACCGTACTCAACGCCTTTGCGGTACTTCTTGGCGTTTTTGCCTTTTAGGTAGACGGCAAGCCGCATAATAACCGCCCCGGCAACGCCGATAAGAAAATCCTGCCCGTTAAGGCTCGGCATGGGGCTTTCAAAGGCGGCGGTCACGCCCTCCATGATGTGTAGGAGCTTCCCGGAGAGGTCAGCCCCCGGAGAGAGCCGGAACGCTTCGCCAATCTTCATAAAGAGCCATACAAAGAGCAGGTACGGCGCATTGAGGATAAGCAGCTTTTTGATGTTCGGTTTCATCTGTCACGCCCCCTGTCCTTGTTTTTTACTTTCTCCCTGTTCTGGTTCATCTGCTTTGCCTTTTCCTTAAAGGCGGCTAACGCCTTGCGGATAGACGGCTTTTTCTCTTTGGTTAGCTTCTTGGCGGCAAACTCCTTAAAGGCTTCCGTCATAACGTCCACGTCCCGCCCCTTGAAAAAGACAAGATACCGGGGCGGTTCTTCGCCCTTTACTTTCTTTAGGCTGTAATCTATCCCGTATTTCTTGGCAACGGGTTCAAACGCTTTTATGTTAGCGTCCGTGATTTCCATACTGGAAACGCCCGTGTTCTGCTTCATAAGGTGCTTTAGGGTCTGTTTGCCCTTGTATTCCTTTGGTGTTTTGTGCTTCCTTGCGTCAAGCAGCTTTTTCACGGCTTTCTGTAAGACTTCGGCGGTCAGCCTTGCCGTCTTGATTGAGATAGCAACGGTCTTTTCGTTGATTTGTTCCTGCATGGGCGGTCAATCCCTCCTTTCTTGGGTCTGTGCGGGGAAGCCGCCCCGGTTATCGGTTATGCACACGCACACGCAAGCCGTCCAGTACGTCCGTCTTGATACCGACAAGATACCATTCCTGCCCGGTACTCATTTCAATGCGTGTCGGCTTCCATTTGCCGCCTGCGAACACGTCAAAACATTCGCCGCAATGCAAGCCGCCGTAGTAATCATTCAGCCCAAAGCGGATATTATAACGTCCGCTTTCTTTGTCAAAAATCAAAGCTCCCTGTTTCATAAGGTGTTGTCCTCCCTGTCCTGTGATAAGAATACGCCGCTTGCCATATCGTGAGCGACAAGGGCGGTGTAATAGCTGTCAATGGTGTTTGGTGCGTTGAAAAGAACCGCAAGCAGGTACTTCTTGATGTTGCGTATCTTGGTGGTGTTCTGGTGCATACAGTCAATCACAAACTGGATATGGCTGCTGCTTAATTTCATAAACTTAGACTTCACAAGCTCGGCGGGGTAGTCGTCCCCGGCAATGCGTATTACCTTGCGGCGGGTGCAGACGGTTTCAAGCATGAGGGACACAATCTCGTCAAGCATACCTTTGTCAATGTTACTGTCCTGTATCAGATAGGCGTATTCGATATTGTCCTTTATGACTTCCTCATAAGCCCGTACTGCGTCCATGTTGGTGTACCCGTTTCCTTTCCGTTCCTGCGGCTGTGCCGCTTCCTGTCTGGAAAGGGTGGAAAGGATAGGAATGGAATGGTTATTTAATAAATCTGTATTTGATAATTCTTTACTTGATAGTTCTTTATTTAATTGCGTTGGATTTTCCTGCATAGGGTTATCCAATGTTGGATTTTCCGATATAGGCTTGCCCTGTGTTGGATTTTCCAATATAGGGTTAGGCGGCATTGGAAATTCATGTATCACATAATCAGCCGCCCCTAGCTGTCCTTTTTCGTTCCGCACTCTGGTACGGGTCACATAGCCCGCCCGTTCCAGTTCCCGTATTGCTTCCCGGATAGCGTCTATGCCCTCACGGTTGATTTTGGAAAGCCCCTTTAAGGTGTAGTCCCATTCTTCGGGCAGGGATAGCATTTGTGAGAGAAGCCCTTTTGATTTTAGGGAAAGGTCAGTATTGCGTAAGTGGTGGTTTGACATAACCGTGTAATTCTGGTTTTTCTCTACCCGGAATACTGCCATTTTATCAGCCCCTTTCCTGTAAGCCCGGACAATGAAAAACGCCCGTTCCGTGTGGAAAAGGCGTTTACCATGTGATTATAGGGCTTTAAGTTTAGTTTTCGTGTTTCAAGAAAGCCTTGATTTATGCGGGGTTGCGGTGGTTGTCTATAAATACTTGCCCCGAACGGAGCCGGAAAAACAACAACTATCCGGGCTGTTGTCGGTGTCATGGGCTTTAACAAGGGAGAAATTTTGATAGACGGACATTCTGCCAAAACCGAATCGGTTAAATGCAAGCTGTTGACAGCGTATATTCCTGACAACCCGGATTTATACGACTATATAACAGGCATTCAATATCTGAATTATATGGCAGATATGTTTTCCGTTGACAGGAAACACCGGGAAGAACGGGTAAAAAAGTATGCGGAGCTTTTCGGTATCACGGACAGTTTGGGAAATCTGATCAGCTCTTATTCTCATGGCATGAAACAAAAACTTGCTCTAATCGGGGCTTTTTTACATGAACCAAAGCTGCTCGTACTGGACGAACCCTTTGTAGGGCTTGACCCCGAAGCGGCTTTTCATCTGAAACAAACCATGCATGACTTGTGCAATCAGGGAAATGCCATATTTTTCTCCACTCATGTTTTGGACGTTGCAGAGAAATTATGCGATAAAGTTTCTATCATCAAACAGGGAAAATTAGTTATAAGCGGGAGCATGGAAACGGTACGCGGCTCCGGAAGCCTTGAAGATGTTTTCATGGAGGTTGTGGAAAATGAAAAATAGGTATTTACTTCTCTTAAAAATGCAGCTTTACAATTTGTTTGGCATTAACCGCATACTCCATTCCCACAGCAAAAAAGAAAAACAACGCAGTACGGCTTTGGGCGGTCTTGCCATCCTCATTCTCGGACTGATGGTTGCTTACAGTACAATGATCAGCATGGGCATAGCGAGTATGGGGGCTGTAAATATTCTGCCGACCATTTCCGCACTGGCATGCTCGTTCATTACATTGATATTGACTTTTTTAAAAAGTTCCGGCGTGCTTATCGGGCTGCGCGATTACGATATGGTTATGTCGCTTCCAGTGAAAAATTCGGAAGTGGTTTTAAGCCGATTAACAATGGTTTATTTGGCCAACCTCTTAATCAGCATGATTGTAGTGCTTCCCTCTGTTGTAATTTTTGGGGCAAATGCAGAAGCGGGGATTTCCGGAAATATTATATTTCTTCTTTCCTTTTTATTCCTGCCTGTCATTCCTATGATTATTTCTTTGGGACTTGGTGTTTTGATTTCTGCTATTTCTTCCCGTTCCAAACACAAAAATATTCTTTCACTGGTATTAAGCACGCTGGCTGTATTGCTGATAGTTGCAGCTTCCGCCAAAACGCAGGACATGAATACTGAGGAAATCTTGAATATTGGAATCTTGTTTTCTGACATGGCAAACAAACTCTATCCCCCGGCCGGGCTTATTTCAAAAGCAGTTGAACAGCAAAACTGGCTGTATTTTTTAGCCTTTGCCGGAATGTCCGTTTTCATCAGCGCCATTTTTGCAGGGATAGCGGCTCATTTTTACCAGAAGATGAATACGGCTGCGTTTCATCCTTCCGCTGCTAAATTTGAAGGAAAGATTCTGCAAGCCTCCTCTCCTTTTCAAGCAATGTATAAGCGAGAGTTTGAGCGATACTTTTCCTGCACAATTTACGCACTGAATTCTACGATTGGAATGGTGTTGCTGCTTATTGCAGCCCTTCTTCTCCTGTTTGTCAGCCCAGAGGCATTGGAACAGCAAAGCGGCATAATCGGTCTCAGCCAAATGCTGCGGCAAGTGCTTCCGTTAGTCATTGCCGTATTTGTTACTATGACTTCCACCGCTTCCGCTTCTCTGTCCTTAGAGGGGAAAAATCGTTGGATCATGTGTTCCGTACCCGTAAGAGCCATTGATATATTCAACGCTAAAATAGCAGTCAATCTAACCGTAATCTGTCCTTTTGTACTGATAAGCGCTGCTTTGTCAGGCTTCAAAATGGGGATTTCACTAAAACAAGCTATTTTGTTATGTATCGTTCCAGCGGCCTATGCCTGTTTCATATCCGTTTTGGGAATGTATATGAATGTGAAATTTCCAAAATATGACTGGACGAGCGAATATTATGCGGTAAAGGGTGGTTCCATTTCTGTTCTGGCAACAATGGGAACGGGTATGTTAAGCAGTTTAATCCCCCTGTTTGTTTGCATAGCTTTCCAGAATATTAGCAGTTTGATAATGGCGGCAACTTCTATTTTGTTATCGGTATTTTCTTTCCTGCTATATAGGCAGCTGCAGCGGTATCGGCTTTATGAAATATAAGGAAAGCGGGGCAATGGCTTGTTTGGCTCTTGAATCCTGCTGCCAAATGTGCTATATTAGGCATAGAGAAAGGGAAAGCCATAGAAGCGGCTCTACCCCTCTAGCAAAAACAAACTTAACCTCATGAGGTCAGCCGTCACTGTGAAGTGACCCCCTTTTGTTAGACAAAAATGAAAGTCTAACGAAAGGGGTTATTTCTATGTCTGGAAGAAAATTATATTCCGCAGAACTTAAACTGGAAATTGTGCAACGGTATCTCAAAGGAGATATTGGAATCAAAAAACTGGCACAGGAATATCATGTCAGCTATGGCGATATCCAAAAGTGGAGGGATGCCTATCAGGAGCATGGCGTGGAGGGATTAAGCACTACACACGGAACTTATACTGGCGAATTTAAAGTCTCTGTTGTAGAATATATGCATAATACAGGTGCATCCATCCGAAAAACGGCAGCCCATTTCAACATTCCTTCCTTCAGGACTGTTTCCCAATGGGAACGTATCTACTATGAGAAAGGGAAGGATGCCCTGTTTGAAGAACAGAGAGGCAGGACATCAAAAATGGGAACAAAACGTCCACGGAAACCCAAAATAAACATAGAGACAAACGAAGACCTGCTTTCCGAAGTACAGCGTCTTCGCATGGAGAATGAATACCTAAAAAAATTAAATGCCTTAATTCAAAAGCGGGAAAAATCAGAGAAACCGACAAAGTAGCTGTCATTATGGAATTAAGGCAGAAATATAAACTGACAGCATTGCTGGAACTGGCAGAAATGCCGCGGAGCACCTATTATTACCACGTAAAACAGATGCAGAAGCCGGATAAATATGCCGCCATTAAGGAAAACATCACGGCTATCTACCATGAAAACCAAGGGCGGTATGGATACCGGCGTATCACGATGGAACTGCATAACCGTGGATATCAGGTCAATCATAAAACAGTTCAGAGACTGATGAAGACCCTGCATCTGAAATGCATGGTAAGAATCAAGAAATACCGTTCCTACAAGGGGGAAGTGGGAAAGATTGCGCCTAACATTCTGAAAAGGGATTTCCGCACGACGGCGCCGAACCAGAAGTGGACTACAGATATCACAGAATTTGCCCTGTTTGGAACGAAACTGTATTTATCACCGATTTTAGATATGTATAACGGAGAAATTATCAGCTATGAAATAAGCGATAAACCGGTTTTGGGGCAGGTACTAAGAATGCTTGATAATGCTTTTGCAAAGATACCTGATGGTACAAACCTTATTTTCCATTCGGATCAGGGATGGCAGTACCAGCATAAGACCTACCAGAAACGCTTAAAAGATAAGGGAATCCAGCAGAGCATGTCAAGAAAGGGGAATTGTCTTGATAATGCCATCATGGAAAATTTCTTTGGTTTGCTAAAATCGGAACTTCTGTACTTGCGTGAATTTGATTCTATGGAGGAATTTCGGGTTGAACTGGAGAGATATATTGATTATTATAACAACAAACGGATTAAGGTAAAACTAAAAGGACTGAGTCCTGTGCAATACAGGCTCCAATCCTTATCAGTTGCATAACCATAAATTTTTGTCTAACTTTTTGGGGTCAGATCAAAGGAAACGGTTACTTTTTTATTAACCTAATCTAAAGGCTGATCGTCTGTCGGCAATGCCTTTTTTGTATTTTTATTGTAACAGATTCCTTTGTGGTTGTCAAACATCGGGGCTTTGGAGCAGAAGCGGAAAGGCAGGCAGACGAGGAAGGTGCTGCCGCCGCCCGGGGTGTCCGCAACGTGGATCGTCCCGCCCAAAGAGCGGACGATTTCGCTGGCGATGGGCAGACCGAGGCCGAAGTGGTCCTTGATGCTGCGGGAGCGGTCAGAGCGGTAAAAACGTTGGAATATTTTCTCTTTTTCTTCGTCAGGGATGCCGATGCCGTTATCAATGACGGACAGAACAAAAGTTTCCGACTTTTTAACGGTATCGAGGGACAGAGCCATGGAAATGCTGCCGCCGGAGGGCGTATAGCTGATGGCATTGTGCAGAAGAATGGCGATTACCTGTCTGAAGCGTTCCGCATCGCAGAGGCAGGGAGGCAGGGCGGCTTGAGGCAGAGAGATCGCAAAGGAAATATTTTTTTCTTTTGCCATCGGCTCAAAGGATTCAAAGGAATTTAAGAGCAGGGTATCGCATTCCACGGGCTGCAAGCGGATAGGAAAGGCGCGGGCATCTGCCTGGGAAAGGAGAAGCATGTCATTAATCAGGCGCGACATTCTCCGGCCTTCGGAATCAATGGTGGAAAGAAAGTTCTCTTCTTCTTCGGGAGAGGCTTTTTTTATGGCAGAAACGGAAGAGAGGATGACAGCCAGAGGAGTGCGCAGCTCATGGGATGCCGCCGCCACAAACTGTATTTGCTCCTTCCTGTTTTGTTCAATGGGAGCGAGCAGTTTTTTGGTAAAAAAGAAAGAAAAGAGGGATAGCAGAAAAACAGCCGCCAGATCGATCAGGGCGAAATGAAGGCGTTGGCTCTTGATTTTGGCGTTCAGTTCCTGCAGGGGATACAAGACGAGGATTTCCGTATGCTGCTGTTCCTGGCTGATCCGGGCGACACAGGCATAATAGTCTGCCCCTGTGGATGCCGTAAATGGAAATTCCAAATGATAGTCCGTGTCCTCATCGGAAGGATCCGTATTTTCGACGGAAAAAGAAGCAGAAAAGCAGGCCAGGGCTTCTTCCTCGACGGCCAGACGGTTTTGGTCAAGTTTTCTCTGGTTAAAAAGCAGGGGAACACCGTTATCTGTGATTCGTATCCAGTAAGAGTTATTGGCTTCCATATGGGAAAGCCATTCATGTGTAATCACATTTTGCTGTTTGAAATTATGGACAAAGTTATCCATGGCGTGCTGGAAGGAAAGAAACTGGCTTTGCGACAGCCCGGTTTCGGAGACATAGAGATAAATAAGGGACATAACAAGAAGTATGGCGATGGTCGTCCCGGCGCATAAAAGCGTAAGGCGATAATGTACTTTGCGGAACATAGGATACCTTTCTAAGTGGAGCTGCCCGTCTGCGCGGACATCGTTTGGCGGATCACCGGGATACCATCATGCGGTAGCCGATGCCCCGGACAGTGTGCAAGGTTACAGTGCTGCCGACGGTATTTAAGCGGCGGCGGAGAAAATGAATGTAGTTGTCCAGGTTGCCGTCTTCAATTTCGGCATCCAATCCCCATACCCGGGCGAGCAATTGCTCTCTGGTGAGGACTTGCCCGGAATTGCGAAAAAAGGACTGGAAAAGCTCGTTTTCCTTTTTGGACAGGGAACAGGAGGCACAAGGGCCGTCCAGGCGACTTTCCCCGATGTGCAGCGTCAGGTCGCCCAAAGACAGGCTGTCATTCCCTTGGATCATGGGGGAACGGCGCGTGACGCAGCGGATGCGGGCCAGCAGTTCTTCAAAATCGAAGGGCTTGACGAGATAATCGTCTGCCCCCATGTCAAGGCCGGTGATCTTGTCGTTTAAAGTCCCAAGGGCAGTGATCAGGATGACAGGAGTGCTGTTGTTCTTCCCGCGCATCTTAGCGAGCAGTTCGGTTCCGTCCAGGAGCGGGAGCATACGGTCCAGCAGGATAACGTCGTGGATATT
>OFFV01000293.1_pt1 | contig 41968 bp, 59 predicted proteins | sample 1521461 | NCBI WGS metagenome assembly OFFV01 (sample SAMEA3504120, study PRJEB24116) | mouse gut metagenome | biome: mouse gut; feature: mouse-associated habitat; material: faeces | place: Denmark | collected 2011 | reverse complement strand
TTCTTATCTGGCACTGACCCAAACAAAGCATTTGAGGGGGTAAAAAATCAGCTTTCAAAAAAATGCACGGCATTAGGTGGTGATGCAGTAATCAATTGTCAGTTCGAATACCGCGTGGCTGTTGGTGATGGAATAATGAGCAAGAAACAAGTCATCGAAATATTTGCTTATGGAACAGTTGTTAAATTGTTGTAAAAATGAGTTAACTTACTACGTATATTAGATGTCAACATATGCACTGAGTTTATACCAAACAAAACCGCCCCTGTTGCAAACAGGAACGGCTTTCAGATACATCCGAAGATGATAACAAGTTAAATTAGATCAATAACATTGTATCATCTTCGGTGACAGCTGGCAATAGACCAGCTGTTATTTTTTTACGCTTTTCAAGGAGGATGACGCCATGAAAATTGAAAGACTGCCTTCCGGCTCCTACCGGATAAGAAAAATGTATAAGGGAAAAACATACACCGTCACATTTGAACATAAGCCTACGCAAAAAGAAGCCATGCTCGCCATGGCAAGGGAATTAGAAAGCACTCAGGAAAAATGCAAGGCAATGACATTCCAGGCTGCTGCGGAAGAATATATCGCTTCTAAAAGAAACGTCCTCTCCCCCAGCACAATAAAGGGATATCACGCCATCCTAAAAGGCACTGCAGAGCCTTTCCTTTCTAAAAACATTCATGATATTACCGCCCTTAATGTGCAAGAAGAGATCAACCGCATTGCAAAAGAACGCAGCCCAAAGACTGTCCGCAACCACCACGGCTTCATATCGGCTGTTCTTGGCATTTTTCACCCTGGACTTAAGCTTTCCACCACTCTGCCGCAAAAAGTTAAAATCGAGCCATATATCCCGACTAACAGCGACATTAGAAAGATATTGGATTACTCGAAGGGCTCCATGTTTGAAATCCCGATCATGCTTGCATGTTATGGAATGCGCCGATCAGAGATATGCGCCTTGGAATGCCAGGATATAGATGGCGACGTTGTGCATATAACAAAAGCAAAAGTGCTGGATGAGAAAAGAAACTGGATTATAAAAACCACCAAGACCACAGAGAGTACCAGAGATATTATAATTCCCATAGAATTATCAGATAAAATAAAAAATAAGGGTTATGTCTACAAAGGGCACCCAAACAGCATTACATGCTATTTGTTCAAAGCACAGGACTCTCTCGGGATCCCTAGATTCTCCATTCATAAACTCCGTCATTACTTTGCAAGCGAAATGTCAGCTCTCGGCATACCGGAGGCTGACATATTGAGAATGGGCGGCTGGGAAACTGATTACGTCATGAAGTCTGTATATCGGCACTCCATGATGGACAAAGAAGAAAACGCAAAAAGAGAAGCTTCTGACAAGTTGCGCAACGCTCTCTTTTTTTAATACTTCATGACAAATTTCATGACAAATTCCTCTATTATTTCTAATAATGGAGCACGAAAACGCCTGGTAAACATAGGCGCAGAAAAAGGCGCAAGCCCTTGACTTCGCTAAGCGAGTCCCGAGTTTGCGCCCTTTGTGATCCAATGCGGTTAGTGGGAGTCGAACCCATATTTTTAACATATAAAAACCTTTTAAATATAACGTTTTTTTATTTTCATGACAAATATCATGACAAAATATTACATTGCAAGATATATTATCACTACCAATCCTTGTTACAGGAGATTTTTTTGTGAACTAACCATTGTCTAAAGCCAGTGGGATTGCGGCAGCCATTTTTTCAAAACTGTTAAACTGACAACCAGCTAAATCCTAAACAATGGCTGGCTCAGTCACACTGGCTTAAGTATGGAATATAGTCCGCTAATATTTTGAAACATCCACGTTATCCGATACAAAAAAAGAGCGGTGGCAAGTTCCGCTCTCCTTGTATTATTCGTCTTTTTTCTGTTCCTCAGCTTCTTCTTTGAATCCGGTTGAATGTTTACGGATTTCTTTGTTCATTTCCCTTACCTCGTCCATTGTCTGGCACTTGTCAGTTGCTGTTGTAATCAGCCACGCTATGAATTGCATTTGCTTATCTGTCATAACCTCTACCATATCCTTTCCTCCGTTCTTCGTCAGATTTACTTGCCTCATCTGATAATACTATTTTACTATATTCGTACGAATATTTCAAGTCTTTTTTATGTTTTCTTTTATAATTCTCCGAATAAATCCGTTTATACTTTCTCCTGTATTATCGGTATATTCTTTTAATGCTTCGTATTCCTCTAATTTCATATCCAACGGAATCCGTTTATATGCCTTTGCCTTATATTTTAATGTCGCCCTTACCTGTGCTTCACTGGTAGCCATGTCCCCGCCCTCCTTTCAAAATAATAGTAACATAATTTTTATATTCGTACAATTATACAATATGCACAATTTATATTCGTACAATTTGCAAACTTTACCAATTGATATATTCGTACAAATATATTATACTTATACCATCATATGAAACACAAACAAGTTTCAACACCTTAACACCACCCACTCGGCGGGGTCGCGCCGGGAGAAAGAAGGGAAGATATGATGTTAGCAGGAAGTATGACTATAAGGATTTATGATGGCGCGATTAGAGAGGTATACCATGACTTAGGATACTGGATAATTAACCAGACATACTGGTACCCTGACAACAAATATACAGAGGAAACCGCAAAAGAAGCGTTCCTGAATAGGGATAAGTAATTTCCCCCGCCCCTGCCGGGTAATGCAGGGAGAAAGTGAGAATATGAAAAAATACAGAGTAAACGAGAGCGAACACTTCAACCTTATGAGTATGTATGACCATCTTAAATGTCTGGAAATTGACGCAAGGGAAAATAACGATTGGGAAACGCTGGATAAAGTCGAAAAACGGATTGAGGAAGTTGAAAACCTTTTAGAATCGGCTTATTGTATCGGAGCACTGGTAACATGGCCGCAGCTCAAACGGATTCGGGAAATCAAAGACGAAAGAAACGCAATCCGATATAACATAGCCATTCAAAACGGCGTAAGTGACCGGGACGCAGGATACGCAATCATGTAAAGAGCAGGCGGCAGGATAACACCTACCGCCTGTTCTTTATACCTTGTACAAGTTGACCTCAGATATAACACCCATCTTCTCCAACCGGCTCTGCAGTGCCTTGGCATTGTCAAGACTCTTGTAAGCGCCTGCCTGCACGATCCATAACGAGCCGTCAGGCGCGATCTGATCCGGTTGCGACGTCGCAACGTCCGTTTTGACAATGCGATTAAGCAGTTGTACGATATGATCTCCGTAGCTGTCCTTTGCCGCTCTGGCCGCGGCGAGATCAGGATATCCCGAGTACCCCGGCACTGCCCACTTCCCGGAAAGCTGCTCAAAAGCTGATGCGCACCCTTTTGATACATACTTATACCGCGGATCCACGCAGGCCTGCGTAAGCGGTGCCGTAGTCGCATACGCTTTAAGGTGCTGTATCTGCGCCCGGATTCCGGTGCGGTCATCTATAAATGTTAATCCCGGCACCCCGCCTGTCGCTCCCAGGCCGGCGTAGTTGTGTTGGCCTGGCTTTACGTCACCGCCAAATTTAAAATATCCTGTCTCTATCAGCGCCTGACAGAATGCGCCGTCACCGCGCACGCCCTCTTTCTTACCCTCGTCTAAAAAGATAGCCGCAAGATGCAGATACTCGGTTGCCCGTGGATTTACAGATAACAAATACTCGTTAAGTTGCTTTGCAGTAGCAATGCTGCTGCCCATGATCGCCGTCTCATCGTCTGATATATTCCCGATAAAGATATTATCAAGCAATGCACTGCTGATCGCATTCGCGATTCCCTCTGCGCCGCCTACCGCCTGATATGTACCCATATCTGCTGCATTATCGCAAAAACAACACTCGATCAGCATGGACTTTGCTTTTGTTTTCCTGATCACGTACAACCCCGATCCAGCCTTGATGCCGCGGTTTGTAAAGCCTAGAGACGCGATATTGGCACATACATCTAAAGCGTCCTGATACTGCCGGCCTTCGTACGTATAGACCTCTACCCCGTGCCCATTACGATATTTAGAAGCATTAAAATGTATGCTGATAAACCAGTCAAGATCCTGTCGGTTCGCCAGTGCCACCGACGCAGCGAGATATTCCTGCTGCGTGTTTGCCTGATCTATTGTGCAGTCGATCACATTGATGCCTGCAACGCGGAGCAGGCCCATGAGGGCCTGTCCGACTAAACGGGTATGTTCTGACTCATTAATAATACCAACAGCCCCAGCTCCCGGGCCGCTGGCGGTATGTCCACAGTTGATTCCTACCGTCATTGCCCGCCTCCTGCTGCGCCTTCGCTCTCTGTTTTATCCTTTAGCATTTCAATGGCCTTTGTAAGTGGGACAGGAATATGTACTCCCATCAGCCCAGCGTTTTCAATAATACTAATCGTTTCATTTGCGATAAATGCAATCACAACAGCGTCCCTAATGAAGTTGGATCCCATAACAAGATCAAGCCGGTATGCCACCAGAACGACAAGCAGCGTTACACCTTTTCTGCAGAGACCTTTCCAGCCAGCCCTGCTTTCCAGCATACCATTCGGCGTTTTATTGCTCGTATGGAATACCCCAGCCACGATCAAGCCCGTCACATAGTCAACCCCCATGAAGATCAGCAATGTCACCAATGCGGCATCCCATCCGCCGAACAGGGACGTGATCAAGCCTCCCAATGTCCCAAACAAAGTTAAAAATTTCATTTTCATGCGTCCTCTCCTTTTCCTCCGGCTCTTCCGGCATTTTTAAAAGTGTATTATACAGTTGCGTCGCAACATCGTTGCCGCCTTATTTTTTGTCTGTTCTTCTTTAAGACGTCGTGCGGTCTGTCAATATAAGAACTCCAGAACTGCGGTAGATAGTGAAAACATCCACTCGACCCAATGCGCTGCTATGTAAGATATGATCATTGCTGTTCTCCTTAATACGCTTGTCTTACTTAAGAAAATGTAACCATCAACTGCTACTGGAAAATTTATATGCTGTCACCTTTTTTCCACCTTCTGTAACATCTTTGTTTATTTTAAAGTAGTAAAATTCGCCATTCCATCTTGGCGTAGAAAGGAATAAATTCCCATACTTATATTCCGTTCCGTCACCATTGTAATATGAAACTATCGCATGATAATCACCAGGATTTGTTTTAAGACCAATCTCTGTAGCGTATTCTTTATCAATCGTATGTATATCCCAAAATCTATGAGTTCCATTTATTTGATTAATATCTGTGAGGATTTCCACAACCCCTTTGTTTTTTATGTTATCACCATTTCCTTCAATCAATAAATTTTTACCATTGTAAAATATTCCGTTAATGGATGATTTAAATAATGATACTTTATTCAAATCATCCCAAACCTCAAATTGCCCATTAGGAAATACAGTTAGCATTACTTCTTTCTCAGACTTTGGGATTTTAAATCTAATTGAAACGCTATCACCATCATTTGACAGGGTTCCTCCACTGACTGGCAATGCTCCTATGTTCTCTGCTGTCAAATTTACGTCTCCCTGCCGGTACTTTTCCTCGCTGTCTCCTTTTACTCCGGTAACAGCCTGTACTTCTCCCTTCGCGAGAATCTGCCAGAACTCATTGTTCTCTACCGGAGCATTCCCTGTAGTTTCTTTTTTTGCTACATAAGTCGAGCCCTTATAGTAAACAAACTGCAAAAAATCATATGTTTCTGTAGAGCTGTATTCCCCTCTTGGAACAAACCCAATTATACCTGCGTCCCTCATCCTTGCCGCCCCCTATTTCAATATCACGCTTACTATATTATCCGCGATCCGCTCCAGAACCATATACGTATCAAATCCGCGCGCAGCAGCCAGAGTCGCGACACCTCCATCACCACATCTACAGTATCTACCGACGATGCATGTCCCGTCATCCCTGACCTGTAAGACTCCGATCATCCCGACATAGTCCCACTCAGGCCTGTCCTTTCGTTCTACATAAGAATTCTGCAGTGATCTGTCATAACCAGCCGCCTGTTTCATCCTTTTTTCTATCCTGCCTGTCGGGATCATGACCGGTTTGCCATCCTCAAGCACTTGATTGCCTTCTTCATCAAATTTTTCCGTATATTCTTCTACCTCTTCATATACGATACGGTTGAATTCGTCACGCTCCCACCGCCAATAATATTCTTCGTCAGAATTGCCCACGACAGAGGGATTGCCCGATGTGATACCGACTATATAGTCACCCGATTCCGCTTTGTGAAGATACCCGTCTTTGACTGTCACGAAATATCCTACTCTGTCTTCATTATCTGGATTCCCGTCAGTCCATGGCCGGATGAATTCAGCGTAGTCAGCGCCAGAAGAATTGTAATTGCCTTTTGCGTAGACATTACCAGCGTTGCTTATTCTAAAAGCATTTGAGCGTGAATCAGGACTGCTACCTGCTCCAATGATAAAAAAATCACCATTTCCGCCAGTTGCGCTCTCTGAATTATATCTACCCATCACCATCTGGAAATCCCCATTTGCTATAGAGTAGTATCCACCTGCATGTGAATAATTTCCACGGGCTTCCGTTTTATACCCCTCTGCGTGAGATCGCCCTCCACTTGCTACCGTCTCAAACCCCTCTGCGTGAGATTGCCCTCCACTTGCTACCGTCTCAAGCCCCTCTGCGTGTGCTTGATTTCCTGTTGCTACTGTAGAATTACCTTCCGCGTGAGAACAAAATCCAAGAGATTCCGTAGTGTAACCTTCTGCATGACTACATTGGCCTCCAGCCGCTATTGTCTTGCGCCCTTCCGCGTGGCACGCATAGTAATTCGATGAAGGCTGTATAATTGTTGCAAAATAAACGTTGAAATTAGATGAAGGGATGTTTTCTTCAACAACTATGGATTTTCCGTCACTTTCAATAGAATAAACGGTAAATATAAGTGCAGTATCTATATAATGCGTATTCTGGATAAACAGCTTTTCCCCTACCGACAAAGCTGCAAAGGCGTCTGCGAATCCCGTATATGTGTCATCAAAAGTAATTTTTTTCTCCGCCGTGTCATAACTTGCTATTTTAAATACATATTTTGCCCCTGCTATGTTTTGGCAATTTTCCACATGAGACCCATATCCAAGAGCTATATTTCCGCATCCTTCTGAAAAGCAATAGTCATTTACAGAAGCTAAACATCTTCCCAAAGCCATAGAACTATAACTCATAGCATTGCATTCTTGTCCGAAGGAAATAGAATTATTGCCGCTTGTTTTGTTGTTATATCCTCCTGAAAAAGAATTAATTCCGGCTACTATATTTGTGTCACCGATAGCCATTGATTTTCTTCCAGTCACATCAAGGTTATTCCCAAACACAAAACTTTTTTCACCTACAACACTACCTTCTTTCCTCCCGAGACTGACCGCATCATCCCCATAAATCGCCTTTGACGCAAAGTCTCCCTCTGCACCACCCCGCGCTAATATCTGCCAGTATTCACTATTTTCAGACGGAGAATTACCTTTCGTCTCTTTCTTCGCCACATAGGAAGCACCGCCAGAGTAAACAACGTCAAGAAAATCGTATGTCGTATCTGCGCTATAGTCTCCCTTTAAAAGAAACCCTATCCTCCCTGCGTCTCCGCTTATCAACTCACTCATAAAGTAGTCCCCCACAATAAATGCCCGTTTTCCACTTCAAACTCAAACCGGCCGCCCTCATACAGAAGATGGCCTGTATTTAGATCTACTGTAAAATTCGGCTTTGATACATCCACCGCATTTTCCGCCAAGTCAGAATACCGTTTCGCCTGTTCACTGTAATATTTTGCATTATCTGTTTCTTCTCCCTCACGCTTTCCCGTTTCGCCATGCGCATAACTTTCTGATAACTTCCACCATTTTTCAATAGCTTTCTGAATGTCTTTTGCTTCAACAAGAATAGTCCGTATCTCTTCCATGTCTTGTTCAAACGCTTCATAAGTTGCCATGCGAAGGACAAGACCGGGCCGGAAGCACATCCAGACCTTCTTTGAATCAATGGACGCCGCCCATTCCCCGGTTGTCATCTGATCAGGATCAAAGTCTTCTTCCCTGCCATTGCGGATCTGTATTGTCGCGTTTATTGTCTGAATTGCCATAACTATTCACCGTCCACAATCCCCTGTGCAAAACCTTCCAGTTCTGTAATACAATTCAAGGCTGACTGATCTACAACTACCTTATTCACCCTCTCATTTTCCTTGATGATATTACCTTTTTCATCAATCTCGGAAAACGTAATAGAAAGCCGTTTTCCCTCTGCAGTTGTCAATACAGTCATACTTGTCACTTTCTTCATAGGTTCAATACCTCCACATAATAATTATCTATATAGTTCTGTGCTTCACTCTCATAATCAACAATGTTTTCTTTTTGCCCATACGAGAACTGTTCAAGGCGTTCTGTCTCAAAACCGGCCTGCCTTGCCTTGATTTCCCAGCCAAAACGCAGATCAGGCGTTCCTTTCACAATAAAATAATTCGTGCGTCGTTCCTCTACCCATATATCACCCTGCCCATACTTCTGCAGGAATACTTGATATTGACAATCCGTATTAATAGTCTCAAGAAAGATATCATCCACAGATACATAGCATATACCTTCTTCATCAAGTACAGCTTCCCCAATATCCCCAAAGTATGGCTTGGAAGTTTCGTAACAGTATAATAATCTGTCTGAATAGTTTCTTGTTTTTACAACCCTGTTTTTAGTACCATGCACTGTAAAGTTTCCATCATAGATAAGATTCGTAGGATTCACATGAAAAAATACATAATTTCCATCCAGCAGCATGATTGAATTTGAATAATAGTGCCCCTCTCCAGAAGAATCTTTTACCGTCAGCCTGTTTGGAGTGATATACGTTTCATTGCTTCCATATTTTATCTTTACTGCGCTATCATTATTGGAAGAAGTCGACACATTAAAACTTCCGCCAGTGATATTTGCGTTAGCACTGTTCAAAGTCGTTGCTGTAACCGTCCCCTTAAAAGATCCTGTAGCTGCACTCAATTCACCTTTGAATGTTCCCGTAGCCGCACTCAGCGCTCCAGAAAATGTTCCTTTTGTTGCGACGATCCCGTCCTTATCCCACCTTCCTATCTGCGCACCGGAAGAATTCAGGATCCTCAAGGAGCCATTGACATTATTATCCCCGCCCAGCGTCAGCGTCCCGCCCCGAATCCAGTCGCACACGATCCCGATCGCATACAGGACATTCACGATCACATTCCCGTTCTTATCGAATCCGGCCGCATAGCTTTTCCCACCGTCGGTCGATATGAAAAACCCGTCGATCGTCTGTTTATAGACCGTCTTCGAATCCTCAAGGGCCGGCTTATCGTGCAGATACACTATGCGGCTTCCGTCCGGCTGGTCTTCAACTGTTGTATGAAATCCCATAGCGTTCATGGCAAGCTGGTTCATCTGCTGCACGGCCTTATCATAGGTGGAAAGCTGCTTTTCCGCGTTCCTGCGTGCCTCCACGACCGCCTGCGCTGCTGCGGAGACATAATTGCTCCCATTCCGCAGCGGGTCTTCCGCCTGGCAGGCTATCTGCGTATAGGCCCCGATCGTATAGGATACAGAATTGATGACAGAGTTATAGACATTCCCCTTCCTGTCAGACACCATGACCACATCAAAGGGTTCATAGAGCGGGTTGCCGAGCACCTGCGCGCTGAATGGCCTGAATACCATCCCCACCATACGGGCACCCAGATAACCGGACACATCCTGTTCTTTCCCGTTCACAAAAGGATTGCCTTTAACTTCGACCAGATACCCTTCCTCACCGGATATCGCTGTCTTTTCGTCTTCCCCCACGACGCGCACACCGGTGATCTGTACGTCGTCTGTATGCACGTCAAGGGATTTTATCCGGAATATATGCTCTGGCATTGGCTCAGAAAAATCACCGCCTGTTATGATCGTATCTGTACTGTAGTCAGTGAAATCGCCGCCGTCTACGACAGTATCCTCCTGGTACTGCATGAAGCTCCCGCCATTATAGTTATATCTGTCCAGCAGAGATGAGTCATACCAGACAAGCTGCATATAGCCGTCATTATCGACCCTTGCATTATACCCGGCTATCTGGGCCGCATAAGATACGATCTGCCTGTATGTGGCCTTCTCCGGTTTCTTCTGTACGACGAAGCCCATATTGTCGAACTGCCGGAACCCAATAGGGATGCCGCAGTCAAGACAGGCGCCGGACAGGATCTCCTGCAGTGTGGCCGGATAGGGCATGAGGCTGGAAGAATAGTCCCGATCCAGCCTATACATACCATCCACCGCGCTGATCTGTATCGTATCCCCCGGTGTCTCCGGTACTGTAGCATAGTACACCCCTTTGCGTATCTTCTCGATACTGCCGTCATCCAAGAGCATGGCAACATAAAGGTGTATGACCGACTGGTAAAAATCATACCGTGAAAACCGCTCGTCCTGATTTTCAAGGCGGATCTTCAAAGTCTTTCCGATACAAAAACCCACACCAAACTTTCCATCGGTCGTCTTATCCTCGATCTGACAGCCGCCGATCATGAAATCATTTGGATCAAGGCTCAGAAACGTACCATCGGAAAGGATGATATCCGCATAATTGGCAAGTGGCGGCCTGTCTGTTTTCAGTTTTTCCTTAAATTCTTTACTTGCCGCTATCATTTCCCTTTTTCCCCTATACAGGATTTATTGCTATCGCATTAAATGACATACTTTTCCAGCATTCTATCCCATTTACAACCCCAAGAGAGCCATAGGAATATCTTGTGGTGTAAAAATAGCCTGTCGTCCATTCCCCAAGCTCCAAAGACATATACCTTAACTCATACTTCCTTCTGTTTTTTGTACGTCGGTAGATCTCGGCCGCTTCTTTCACCGGAATATCAAGAAACCCTATGTTATAGCTCTCTATCGTTCCCATTGGTGTATTGTACATGACCAGTGTCTGGACCCTGCCGGAATCCTTCGTAGATGTAGTTTCCGCAGCAGGCGTAAAGGTATGGGGCGTCAATATCTTTATACCGTCAATTTCAAGTGGCTGTTCTACCATATTGCCCTCCTATTCCAGTGCAAAGATATTCTTACCGGTGGACATCTGCACGACCTTACCCTCCTTCACCATCGCGTAAAGGATCTCCTTACTGTCAAGGATCACTTTCAGGATGACCGGCTGGCCGTTTCCGCCCGTACTGCCCATCTCAACCAACGCCTCCATAAAAGCCTGTTTCATGGTAGAGATCGGGGAAACAACCTCTGTCTCCTGTGTATTATCCCCCAGGATCGCAAGGTGCTGTTTCATGGTCCGCGGTATGACCTGTCCGGTAGCGTAGCCTGGTATCTCCATAGTCGCCAGTTTAGCGATCCTTGGATCGGCAGCATACGGCAGCTTCATAGACCGCACGGAGTATGAACGGGAAGAATAGCTCTGGCCAGAGTCTCCACTGTTAAAAGAACTTTTCTTACTTTCTGCCTTATCAAACAAAGACAGCAGCCCCTCGATCCATCCCGTTATCCTCTCTACTGCTCCCTTGATGATCCTCGTGATCCCGCCCCATACGGTCTCTACAATATTCTTCGCATGTTCCATTGCACTGGAAAAGTCCCCCCTGAGCAGATCAGCCACCAGCCCCACACAATCCGCAATGATATCTGCCAGATCACCGATCGCATCAAACATTTCACCGATCCACGCTATTGACGTATCAAAAACTTCGTCAATAATCGGAAGGAGCACTGGAAGCAGCGTATCAATGATCCATTCTGCGAGTGGCATCAGGGCGTCTTCCCACAAGATGGTCAGGGCATCAAATATCTTACTCAACGCCGGATCGATGTGCTCCTCCCACAAGACCATAAACTTTTCGCCCCATTCTTCCAGCATCGGCTTGACATAATTGTCCCAGAATTCCACGAACTTGTCTTTCAGCTTGCCGACACCTTCCACCACAGAATCGAAAAAAGGCTTGATATGGTCATTGTACAGGGTATCAATGCTCGCCTTGAAGTCCTCGTTTGTCTTATACAGATATACAAACCCTGCCGCCAGTGCCGCAACAGCCGCAATCGCAATACCTACTGGAGAAGCCAGCAGGGATATCGCAGCCGCAAGTGCGTGGATCACCGGTGACAACAAGGAGAGAGTCCCCGTTAGCCCCTTTGCTATATTTGCAAATACAGAGAATGCCGTCGATACAGCCGGAAATACCGCGCTCGCTGTTTTTAAAGCCACGATCGCGACAGCTATTTTACCCAATCCGTCCGCCACGTCTTCCGGCCTCACGTTATCCATCCAGTTTTCTATCATGGTCAGGAATTCAGAGAGGGCCGGGCTGTTCAAAAACCCCGCAAGCGCCTCCGACAAACGACCGATAAAGATGATCAGCCCTTCCCCGACCACCTCAGCGAATGGCTCCAGATGCTCCCAGAACTCCGACAGACGCGCCCGCAATGACTCCCAGTCGACCATGTTGTTGAAATCAATGAGTACCTGCAGCAGATCCGGAAGTCCTTTTTCTATCGTCCAGGTGCCGAGCGGAAGAAGCACTTTTTCATAAAAGTCTGTAATGATGCCGCTCAGTGCGTCAAATACCGGAACAAGAGATGCTGTCCACTCCTGAACTTTTGTCAGCAGCGGCGAGAAGTCAAGGTCCCTTGACCATTCCACTGTCGCATCTGCGGCATGACGTATATTTGCCACGATCACGCCAATGGTATCCCTGATATTCTCAAGGATGTGCAGGCCGGTCTCGTTCTCTTCCCACGCTTCACGGAAGTTATGAGCAAGGTTTCCGGCTACCAGCCCGATATCACCGATGATATGCAGGATATCTTCAAAGATCTTTATGGTCTTTTCTTGTTGCCAGACCTCAAGAAAGTCAGAACCGATGCTCTTTATCAGGTCCCATATTTCCTGCAGCCCATATTTCCACGAATCAATGACGAAATCGCCTTCACGATCCCAGGCTTCTTTGATCGGGGCGAAAAGGTCGGCTAAAACATCCTTGACCTTCTGCGCCATATCTGCGAACTTCTGTGAGACCGGCGCCTCCTCGAACATGAGGCCGGTCTGGTCAGTATCCTTTTCCTCCTCCTTTGAAGAGTATCTGTTGATCTCATCCAGAGGCGACAGATAACCCTCGGCCGCCTTTTTGGCTTCTTCGAACGCATCCGCGGTCTGCCTGATCACTTTTGTATAAGTCTTCTGGCCTGTGATTGCGGCGGTAAACTGGCCGACCTTATCCAAAAGGCCTATCATATAATCCGCAGCCTTTTGGATATACGGTATCGCGACATCTACCAGGGGCCGGAACGCTGCCGCAAAAGCATTCTGCAAAGTCAGGATGCTCGCCCGGAGCCCGTCTACGGAACCTTTAAACTTCTCATTATCCTTATACAGATTCCCGAAGCCGTCTTTGACCGCAGAGGTCATCTCACTGAACGCCCTGCTGATCTGGTTGAAAATGAGCAGCGACAGCACAAGGCTTTTTAAGCGGGAAGACACGGTCGTGAGAACGCCGTTCGATCTCCCGGCGGACTTATGCAGGGTCGAAAAAGACTGCCGTGCACGTTCACCAAGTTTCTTCAACCCGGAGGAGATCTTTCCGATGAGGGACTGCATACCCGACAGTGCGCCTTTGGCCGCGCTCCCTAAAAGATGGAAGGATCTGGACGCAGTGTTTCTTACCACGTTTCCCAGCCTTTGAAATGCGGACACTACCGCGCCCAGCCCCTTCTGCAGATCCCGTTGGCTCTTATCTGCCTTTTTGACATCGCTGTCATAGTCACTTACTTCTTTATCAAGAGCTGCAAGCTCCCGCCGTGCGGACTCAAACTGCTCATATCCCCGGCCGACTCCCGCTTTCTCCAGTTCGGCCATGTATTCTAAAAGCTGTTTCCTGCGCTCCATGACAGCGACGATACGCTGGTTGCTGACGACCGCCTGCTCCCGCAGGTATTCCATGCGCGCTTCTTCCTGTGCCTGCGCAGAAAGTTTTGCCTGGATCGCGGCATTTTTCTGATCCTGCTTCGCCTGACGCTCTTCTTCTTTTGCCTGCAGTCTTGCTTCATTTTCGATCTGCTTCTGGATCCTGGCATTTTCTCTTTGAAGTGCTTTTTCTGCCTGCTCTTCAATTTTCTGCTGTACCGCCGCTTGCTTTTCTGCTTCTCTGGCGGCCTCTTGGGCCTGCTTCGCCTGTCCGGATTCTGTCTTCTTGTCAAGTTCCGCACGGTATGCCTTTACAGCGTCAGTGGCATCCTTCCAAAAAAGGTAAACCTTGTCATACTCCTCATCGCCAAAGAATTTCCCTTGGCTTTCAAGATCTTTTAATGCTTTCGCATACTCTTCGACCTCGACCTTTAGATCATTCAGATGCCCGACTTCTGTAACAGATTTTCCCTGCGCCCCCTCAAGAGACTCCAGCGATGTTTTGAGCTTCCGGATCCTCTTCTCATACCCTTTAAATACGGAATCCTGCCTGCTGCCCCCTGATTCTATGAATCTCCGCTGTGCCTCTTCCAGATTAGCAAGCTCTTCTTTTATTTTTCCGGCGCCTTTTATGAAATTGCCTGTATCTATTTTTGTACCGACACGTACACTTGCATCATAATTCGCCATAAAAATTTCCGCCCATAGCTCTTTCAGGTCAGCGATACGCTCCATCCGCGTACCGGTCTCACTCTATCAAAGCATCCTGTTCAGGAGTGCTTTGTATCTCATTTCCAGTTCCTGCTCTTCCCTGGTCTTTCTCTTCTCCAATATCACCAGTTCACGATTTTTGTTCAGGAACTCCCTTTCGTTCTTCTCCAACTTTTTCTTTTTGTTCAGCTTATCCCGGATACTGATAACGAATGTCCAGAAATCATCCTTATCAACGCTGTTCACGTATCCGGATATCGTCCACCAGTGCATATAGTCTGCTTCCCTGACTTCCCTTCCAGCGACCTTATTGACTGCAGCAAAAATCATCTGCTCATCCTGCTTCCAGTCATAGAGCGGGGCATCACGATCTTTTTCCTCCGGTTTTCCCACGGAGAGAAACCATGAGATCTGCCCGACTGCCTCCCCCAGATCAAAGCCGTCCTCTACTGCCTCCAGCACATCGTCAGCGCAGGAAAAATCCTCAAACAGAAGATAGACTGCAACGATCCATTTCTCGATGTGTTCCAATTCCTCATCTGAAAAGGCCTCCAGCACCTGCAGCACATCACGATAGTCTGTCCTGATGGGATACTCCCGTCCGCCTACGGTCAATGTCTCCGGAAGCCCTCCGATCATTGCTGTGTATCCTCAACAGGCATGGTCCTTTTCTTTTTCCGGTGTCTCTGCGTCCTCTTATGATCCTGCGGAATATACTTTGCCATCCGCGCTCTGCTGGCCTTGTTCCGTTCATCAATCTTCTTGTGAAACAGCTGCTCTATCTGCGGCGTCACGCTCTCCAGAAATGTTGTGATACTCTCCGCCGACGGCACAAAATCAGGTATCTCCTCATAGACGCTGCGGAAGAGCTTCCTGACAGTGCCTTCCCCGAAAATATTGTCCGTGACCTTTGCGACCTCTTCTGAAAAAGCCCTTTTCTTGCGGATCATCTCTGCAGAGATCCTTATGTAATCTTCTTCTTTTTCTGTTCCCTGTTTTTTCTGTTTTTCCAGTTCAGCAATCTCAGCATCGAACTGTTCCGCTCTTTCCGCGATATGATCATGACTGGACACGAACCTGTCAAAAAGCGCATCATCATCAGCAGAAATAGCCGCATAGTCTCCCATATCATTTAACTCGATCCTGATGACACTGGCGTCTACATTACTCTTAATCTTTTCTACTGCGATTCCCATACTTAACACCCTCCTGTAATTGGGGCACGAACAGGAGGAACGCACCCCAATATATTAAGTTTCCTTAATACCTGTTGTTTTTATGCCGCCGGTGTCGTCCCATCCGGCGTAAATGTATTATCCTTGAAGATCCCCTTCGTCCTCCCACCAAAATAGTTGACGGTAAAAGGCGTCTGGTATCCGGATGTATCGCCGCCGTAAGAAGTAGGGATGATATAGCATCCCTGCTGCCACGCCACGAATCCATTTTCTTCGTCGCCTTCCCACAGATGCACCTCCAGTGCATTTGTCTTACAGTTATCATCTTTATGCCTGTGGTCAATGATCTCCTGTAGTTTGGCAGACAATACGCTTTCCGTACTTGCATAATAGGGGCTGGCCTCAGAAGACTCCTCGTAGCCGTTGTGATGAAATGAATTCTGGCCAAGTATGTTCTGTTTCGTCTCGATACTGGGGTTGAGATTCACGTTATACTCTTCCAAATCTTCCCCCAGTTGTTCCCATTTTGAGGTTGATCCATGGCACAGAAGACCAGCATCGATCAGATGCCCCATATACTTTCTGTCAATCTTTCCTGTAATAACGTCTGGCATGATCGTCCTTTCTCCCGCCTATAAGAGCGGGTCTTTTTCTTTCTTTTCATATTTGATCGCTACCGTTAACTGGTAGATACTGTTATCTGTAGCTGTCTTCCCCATATAAAACGGAGTCGTGACACCTATATGCTGCACTGTGGCATCCGGTATCCGGGGGAAGTTCTTAATTCTGTTCTGCTCCGACACCCAGTCTTCCAGCGCTTCGCCGAAACCATTGTTTTCAACACAGTCCGTGTTCTCCTGACTGGACAGCCGCGCCCGCAGCATATAGTGATCCGTGATGACCTTCCTGCCGGTGACATAGGTCTTTTCATTCCGGACAGGCTCTTTGACCAGAGAATAGGAATCAACCTTTGCCGACTGGATATCCGTGTCGACCTGCTTCATCTTCCAGTACTCCTCCGGATCAAACGTTTTCAGCCACTCGATTATAGATTCTGATACTGTCATTTCTTTACAGCCTCCCTTGCTTCCCGTTCAATCTGTTCACGTCCGCCGTTCTGCATATATCTTGCCGCCCAATACCCACCGCGGCCTTCCCCACCGGTTTCACTGTCCCCCTTTTCTTGAAAGTTATATTCTGGATGGTAATAAAGACGCCGTGCTTTATCATCCACGTCAAAAACAATCTCGCCGCTTCCTACCACCGATTCTCTAATGGCACTATCATAAAGTGCCCCTTCATCCCATGGCGTGAATGGCTGTACACCTTTCAGAAAAGCAGTATCGACTGCCTGCTGCACCCTTCCCATCTCATCCAGACCGAGCGTCTTAAGGCAGTCATCCAGATTAAAATCGCAGACAAAACTGTAATTGCTCATTTCCCCGTCACCTTGATGTGTTTAAGCCGCGGCCGGTTCCGGTTGTCGGATACTGACGCGACAGTCACCGCATACTGGAAGTCTTCTGAAAGCCTTGAGATGCGGTATTCCCTGCTGATCTCCTGCTCTGATATGCCGAGCACCATGATATCCTTACCCTGCTTCGCATCCAGCGTCCAGAAGCCCTCCCGCTCCCCATCCGGCAGCTTCGCGTATTCCTGCGGCGGCAGGTAAGGTTTATTTCCGTATTTCCGCTGAAAATCCACCGTGATCTTCTCTACTTTGCTTTCCGTCTGGACGCCGTCGGTGGTCGTGACCTCGCTCTTGTTATGGCTCCACTGAACGCCCCTTACCACAGAACGGTTCCATGTCTCCTGCCCGGTATCAGGATCCCGGTGGTAGTTATAAACGGTCATCGTATCCGTGAACAGCACACTCATAGCGCACCCGCCAATCCGGTCCCGGAAAGCCCCTGCCGCGCGATTGACCGGAGCTGTGCTTCCTTCTCTGCCGCTGTCGTGATCTTATAAGATTCCGAATAACCGTCATTGCTTACAGAGGCGATACCGGTTCCCATGCCGGAAGTCTCCTGCACATACAGGGCGTTTATCAACTCACAGACCGTATTCTGGATCTGGGTATGCACCAGCTTCTGAAAATCCGTTGCCGTCTCCGGATCAAATGCGACTTCGAAATTCCTCGCCCGCATATGGGTATACACGTCCAGTTTCGCCGAAGCCTTCGCACACAGCCCGTCAAAATCTTCCTCCTGTACTTCGGAGTAAAGAGAACTGTAATACTCCCAACTTATATATGCCATAACAGATTCCTTTCCGGCAGGCCTGTCTCCCGCCTTTACGCTGCTGTTGTCGGCGCGATCTTGATATCTTTCAAGATTCCCGACATCTTTGTGTTCTTCAATACGACGCCAGCCACCATCTCGGCTTCTCCTGTCTTCACCGCTCCCGGTGCGTTAAGATCAGGAAGATACGACTTGATGAAAGCCTTTGTATCCACCGGACAGATGCCGTGAAATGCCTCCAGACCGATTTTCAGACCGATCATGGAACCGAGGCCTGTACCGGAATCTGTCTCAACACATTCCTGTTCTGCAGTCCCGTCATAATAGCGGCCTGCATCCACCATGGCAATGCCGCGGTAAGAAACTACCTCATGACCGAAATCGTTCTTCTCCCGGGAAAAATACCCCATCTTCTGACCGATATACTGCATTACGGCAAGCATATCACCGTTCATGAGCAGCATGTCCGGACGCTCTGCCATCGTCTGCAGCCACTTGTTGATCTTCAATGCGAAAGAATACATGTACTTGTCGATATTCTCAGCCGTGGTCAGGTCGATTGCCTCCGCAGACTTCTCCGTGGAGGTTCCGGACAGCAGCTTGCGGATCCCGTCAAACTTGCACTGTACGAACCCTTTCCCACCATTAGTCGATCCGTTCACAACGAGGTAGTGGAACAGGTTGGATGCCGCCTTGATCTTCTGCTTCATCTGGAAGTCGATCTCGTTGACCGCGCCGGAAGTGGACTGGATCACGCGGTCAACCTTGAAGGATCCGCCGAAGATGTCCAGGTCTGCCGTTTTCTTCTCTCTTTTTGCCTCGTTGTTGGTATACTCTGTGTTGATGTCACGCCTTGCTGCTGTTGAAGGCGTCTTTAACTGCATGTACCCGTAGGTCATCGTGCTCCCGCCGGTTCCCGGAGACACAGCGTCATCGAATACCAGCCTGTCAAGCAGGAATGAATCCCTGCGAAATTCGTCAACGACCATCTGGTCTACTTTGTCAGCCATGCCGACTTTTGCTTCTGCTAATGTGATAGCCATCTTGCTTCTCCTTTACTGTCTGTTGTAGTGCCTGCTCCTTCTTTACTGCCTGTTGTAGTGCTCTGCGATCGCATCCCGCAGGGTATCGCCCTGCGGCGTGTTGTCTTTCCTGACTTCCCCGATGAACCTGCCAGCCCCAACCGGTTTCGGGTCCGCTTCCCCGAACAGCATCTTACTGTCCTCCGCTTCCGTCAGTGCTTTCAGCGCCGCGGCAATGTCCTCTTTCTGGTTCTTGGATGCTTTGAGCGTCTCCACGTCCAGAAGAGCCGTGATCGCCCTGGCATTCCTGCCTTTGGATGCGGCGATGCCCTCTTTCAGGAGATCGTTAAAATCCCTGTCCGCGATCTCCTTCTGGTGCGCGGCATCTTTCGCCTGCATGTCAGTCTCAAGATCCTCGATCTTCTTTCTCATCCCGGCAACATCGGCATCCTTAAACTCGTCCAGGTCTTCTTTCAGGCTCTTGATCGTGTCCGCCTGCGTAGATATCTTTCCCTTTTCATTCTCCAGATCTTTCTGCGCTGCCTCCAGATCCTTTTTAACCGGATCATACTCTTCATGGTACTTATCCAAAACCTTGTCAATCTGCTCTTTGGCCAGTCCCATTGCTTCTAACTCTTCTCTCTTCATACCTATCTCCTTTAACGATGATTTCTTTAACGTGGGGGAATCACCCACAGATAATAAAAAAAAGCCGTCACGGTCAATTCGCTTTGGAATCAACCGTTTCGGCTCTGGGCTCTATGGTTACCAATATTTCTTTTTTACACTTTTTGCAATACGCCGGAAAGTTGACGATCCGTGTATCTGACCGAATCTTGATAAAATGCGTATTGCCACATTTAGGACATTTGCACCACCTATAAACCATGCCACAACTCCTTTTCTCGAATTATAACATACACTTATATATGATTGCAATATTATAATTTTCAATCATTTACCTTAACACCATGCGATCGTATCCTTCTCTCGGAAGTTGTCTTCTTTAAAATACCTTTCCATCGTGCTTATCGCATGATATAAATAAGTGCGGAATTCATCGTTAGGAGATATTTTCACAATACTGGGCTCTCCTGTGTCTTTATTTATAGATACAATGCCATATTCATTATCATGCTCCGGGAAGTAATTATATATCACTTCTTTTTGTGTGTTACTGACTAATTCCAACCGTAACATTTAACCCTTTGCCTCCCTCAGGAAATCAAACAACGCCTCTGTATAGTTAAACTTTTTATTCGTAAGGTCATGCGCATCCTCATATACCAGATTATACTTCTTCATCAGGTTTAATTCAAGGTTTTCATGCTTTATCATAATAATGTCATGCGGTTTGATGTTTTTCCCTTCCAGTATTCTCCTGAATGACTCTGCCATATAATAATCCGGGTCAAATAATTTTATTTCCCCACTTCTGAAAGCGTGCTTATTGATAAATATGTGCTCATAGATATTCTTTGCGCTCCTCTTGGAAATATTCGCATTTTGGGCAATCCTGTTTATGACATACACCGGCTTCCTGTTTCGTATCTCCTCATAATATGACACCGCGTGCTTTTCCCGCTTTTGTCCAAAAGGATCATTTGTATCATTAAGCGCCCCTTTTGCACCCGCACTGTTCATATTATTGAATACCTGCCACGCTTCTGTCTTTTTCAGATCAGACGTGCCGCACTCATACCGCAGTCTGGTCGATTTCTCCGGCACGCCGCAGGCCCTGCAGAACTCCTTATATTCTGCTGTCTTACGCTTGATCCTGGCCCTTATTTCGGTCGTGTCCATGCCAAGTGTCTCCAGCGCCTCTTTTTCCCTCTTTAAGGCCCTCACACTGCGTTCTATGGCGCGCATCTTCTGGGTCACGGCATAGAAATCATAAGTCCTGCCGTTGATCGTCACGGGCTCCGGATCCGGTTCTGAATGATTCGCCGGGAACGTAGAGACGCCCTCGAACCATGGGTGGCGGTTATGCCGGCAGTTATAGCCGTCAAGGCCTGACGGGTCATTCTCGTGAGCGCCGTCCACACTGTAGCCGGTCGCATACCACAGGTCGGTGATATAGTCCTGTCCGATCCGATCCGCCTCCTTCCGGTAATCCTGCCCGGGTTTTATGTAATAGACCTTCCCCTGCCACTGTTCATGGTTGGCGTGGCCGGTCCCTGTATTTCTCGCCCCGCGGTGTTTGGAGACATAGACAAGGTTCTCCCCTGTCTGCGCGATGTTCTTATCCGATACTTTCCCGGCAAGCTGGTGACAGCCCGTGCGGATCGCCACCCGTGCCGCCGTGTCAAGCTGCATGGAGCGGCCTGAATCAAAGTCGATGGACCGCAGGCCGCTCTGTGCCAGATCGTGGACCGTGTCCCGGAGCACCCTATCCTGTGAGAACGTGCCGGAGCAGATCTTGATCACTGCCTTATCCAGTTCGTTCCTGTAGGCATCCTTTACGCTCTCATGACCGCTCATGGTCTTAAAACCTGTAGTCTGCGTCAGGTTCTTAAGTTCTCCAGCCGTCTGGTCGGCAAAGGCCCTTACAAGCTGGTGCAGATAAGAGTTATCCGTGAGTGTCTTCCCTGCATCTTTCCAGACAGACAGGTCACTGATCCACGCCATGTCCCCCGCACCGGCAACGATCTCGTCATTGGCCAGAAATGCCTTTTTCACGATATCGTTTATGATGTTCCTGACTTCCCGCTTATATTCCAGCGTATTCTTCGCCACCTGCTTCCGGAAGCCCGGATCGGCTTTCAGGAGCTTCATGGCCTCCTTCCGGATCCGTGCAGGGCTGTAGCCCAGCGCTTTCATGGACAGTGCCTGCAGTTCCGCTGTCCGGCTGTAGGTCAGCGTTTTTTTGATCCTGCGTGCGATATCCGCGATCACCTCATGTTCCAGATACTGGAAAAGCGGTTGCAACGCTTCTGATATGATCTCTAACTGTTCATCTGACAACATAAGAACGCTCCTTAATCCTCTGTCTCTTCCTCTGCATCCTGCCTTTCTTTCGCCTCCTGCTTTGCCGCCACGATGGCTGCGGCCGCATCCTCCGTCAGGGAGTAGGCATCCATCAGATACCAGATGAGCAGCTGCGGGATATCAAAAGACAGGGCGTCATTTCTCTTCCGCTCCAGCTCCGTCTCCTTATCGGTGATATAACTGTCATCGAAATCCACCAGGATCTCCGTTTCCAGATCATAACCTGTCCCGTTGAAAGTATTCGAGAACCACATCACCGCCCGGCAGATGTCCTGTATGTACCGGATCGCTTCCTGACGCTGCCGGTTCAGCTCCTGCATCTGGTCCTGCCTCTCTCCGATATACTCCGTCGCGGTCGTGATCTGTCCATCCTCGAAACTGTATTTCTTCGTACCGTACCCGAAGGACATGGACAGGATGGACAGCGCCAGCTCAAAAGCCTTCGTGATCTGGTCGATGCGGATATCCGGATTGTATTCCTGGATCAGTTCCTTATCCTTTGGCAGCTTCTCCCCCAGGAGCACGAACAGTTTCTTCTGTTCCGGTGTCAGCGCCGGTCTTCCGTCCTTTCCAAACTCGCAGAGCAGTTCATTGACCAGCAGGATCTTCTCCGCCTTATCCAGATCGCTGTACAGGACGTTATAGCACAGATCTATGGCTTTCAGCATGGGAATGGCATTCCAGAGTTTTGGCAGGCCGAAGCCCTCCATGTCATCCAGGTTGTTGACTTCCGCATTGCGCATCACCGCAAAAGGCTTTACGTCCCCAAGCTGCAGGACTGCCTCCATCTCTTTCAGCTCATGTCCCAGATCGTCAAAGACATGCGTTTCTGAGAAATAGGTTCCCTGCTCATCCAGCGTGAACAGTACGAGCGTCGTCTGCTTCTTCCCCTTTTGCAGCGAACTGCCGGAGAAGGCTGACTCCGTGACGATGTCATTTTCTACCGTGAGCGGTATGAAACAATCTGCCTCCACGTAATTGAGCCTGACCCTGCCGCCCCTTACCATGCCATCATCGTAAAGCACCGCCCGGTGATCCAGCCGGACATAACAGGCCACAGTCCCGTCTGCGGATGTCTTCTCCAGTTGCCTGCGGTACTGGGTGTTGAACTGGTTATCCGAAAGAAGTGTGTTGACTGCTTCCGCCTGTTCCCCGGCCCCCGCATTGATCTCCAGTACCTCACACAGGTTCGCATCGTCGGAGCAACAGCGCTTCGCGAAATTCAGTCTGCTCAGCTCATACTCCACGCCCTGGATCGTCCTGCGGTCGTGAAACCCTTTGATCCGTCTGTTTGCATACCAGTCGTCACAGATCTGTATGATCTCTGCCGCCCTGGTATTGATGTGATACCCCTTTTTCTCTAAAAATGTCTTGACACAGCCTTCCATAATTCCTCCTATCTGTTCAGGTCGATATACTCTACAAAATCAAGCCAGGTGTAGCAGAAACAGTCCCACCAGTCATTGCAGTTTCCTATGTTCTTATCTTCCGGCCGCTCCGGATGGTCTTCATCCCAACGCAGGGACGCGACCGCCTTTCTTATCCGTGTACATCTCTTATTGATCTTGAGCCGCCCGGTATTGAGCAGCAGGTCCACCGTCTTCGGCCTTTCGGACACTTCGTTTTTGAGACAGCCTTCGATATTCCTGTAAGGGAGCCCCGCTTCCTTCGCCGCGCTGATCAGGGAATTGATCATCGTCGGGCTGGCGCTGTCCGGGAAGATCCAGTCCACGCGTCCGTACTTCTCTGTCACCATGCGGTAGAATCCTACAAACTTATCGCATATCATCTTTGCATCTATGTCCTCTGATAACGGCAGACCGTCCTCTTCCAGCAGGCGGAAGTCATGATATCGGTTCATGTAACCGGTAAGGGCGAAGGTCGTCATGGATCCGTTACCACCAAAGTCGATGCCCATCACCAGTTTAAAGAAGGAGACCTTCAACTCGTCGTTCTGGTCAAAGATATCGCTGTCATCAAACAGGTACGGTGAATCGTCTTCAGCAAAGTACCGGAAGATAAGACCGGACGCAAGCACCCACAGCCCGCGGATGAACCGGTCATAGAACACACCTTTATACCGCCGCTCATAACTCTCGATCACTTCCGGCGCCAGACTTAGGTTGTCATACATGTTGAAGTGGATCCGGATCAGCTTCTTCTCCGTGCGTTTGTCGATCCACTCTGTCTTGAAATAGTGATCCGGCCCCTCAGGATTGCAGTTAAACCAGAACTTGAATCCCTTCTTGGAACATCGGCCTGTGGCCTGATTGACAAAGGATTCCGGCATCAGCGCCACCTCATCGAAGAATACGCCGGCCAGCGTGATACCCTGCACCAGATCCTGCGAGCCCTCATCCTTGCCGCCGAACAGATAGAAAGTGTTCTCTACAGGCCCCTTGCGGATGATCAGATAATTCTCTGACCGGTGCTCCTCCACCTGATAGCCGCGTGACAGCAGCATGTTTTTTAACTGCCTGATCACGTTCCGGCGCAGGGACTGGATCGTCTTGCCGCACAGGGCAAGGTTCTCACCGCCAAAGGTCTCCATGGCCCACATGACGAAGGACAGGGACATGACCGTGGTCTTGCCGGATCGGATCGAGCCGTCGCAGATGATCCCCTCCATATCCGCATAAGGGCTTCCCGACATCCACCATTCCAGGACCATCTTCTGTTTACGGCTGAACGGGGTGAATTTGAAGAGTGCTTTACGTTTCAACGATATCATCCCCCTCGAAGGTAGCAGCTGCTTCTCCTTTCAGCGCTTCCAGGAAGCCGTCAGACTCAAACTCCTGTGTCTCGCCACCCTCTTTCTCTGCACGCCTGCGCTCAAACTCTGCTTTATACTTGTTCTCCGGGTGCATGAGGAAATACTTGGTCAGCCAGTCAATGGCTTTCTGCTTATCTGAAAGTTTTACGGAAACTCCGCTTTTCCCTTCTTTTACTTCCTGAATGAGCTGTGTATCTGTAGTTTTAGACTCATGCAGCTTGACTCCTTTGCTTCCGAAGGAAACGTAATTGCCCATGTCAGCACAGGCAATCCGCATTTGGAGTTCAACGATGTCATCTTCACTTATCATGATCTGCTGGCGTTTCAGCTCTTTAAGGCGCTCTATTTCAGCTCTTACTCCAACATTTCCCAACAACCTAGGTCCCGTTCTTAATGCCGCTTCATATGAACATCCATACGCTTTTAAATAGCTTTGAGTAGCATTGAATGTCCGGCTATAGTAAATGCAAAATATCTGCTGTTCTGGGGTTAATTCCTCATTCTGCAATGTCTCCTTTGTTCCATCATCCTGTGCTTTGAGTACAGGTGCACTCCTTTTATTTTGTGTGCACCCTTTTTCTTTTTTGTGTGCACCCTTTTTTCTCTCCCAGCCATACCTTTTCTTCCAGCTCTTTACCGTGTTGATAGTGGTGTCATATTTCTCCGCTATGTCCTTGTATTTCATCCCCGCCATGTAATCCGCTTCCGCCCTCTGGTAGTTCTCCACTATCTCACCCCGCTTTCAAAAATAAAAAGAACCGGCACATGAATCACTCCATGCATCGGCTCTTAGGCTCTTTATAACGTATATGATTACAAAATATTATATCTTTTCAAACGGATTGCGTCAAATACAAGTTTTCACGTTGATCTCCGCCTCCTTTCTATTTTAGATAAGCCTCATGATCTCCTTATAGGATTTAAATTGCTATCAACCTCTCTGATTCTGATTTGAAAAATTCTCTCATCAATCCTGTAAAAAATTTCATCAAGTGATTCTGCATCGATATATCCTATATTATTGCGCTGCATCTGCTCTAATGGCTTTCTGATTTCACCCATCAGCAATGTTTCTAAATGGCTCATTTCTCTCTCCTTTAAATCTCAGTTTAGCTAACTAAACAAATAGCGTTTGACAGCCACAACCACAAATGACTGTTATTGTTTCTTCCTCCAAATCTTCTCTAACCAAATCTGGCCTACATTTTGAACAGAATACTTTTCCGCATGTATCACACTTAAATATATTCCATGCTGTCTTTCCACAAGCTGGGCACCGTTCTCCATGTAATCCCATTTTTGCGTAATAATATCTAATTCCTACTCCCACTCCGTACCTCCACTAAAGTTTAATTTTCTGATTCTTTTAATGCTTTATCTAATAATTTTTGCGCTATACCATGCCATTTTTTATTTTCATCTGTTCCCGGAATATCCCGTGGACTTAACCATTCAAACGGATCCGCCCGCATGGCTTTCCAGTACCACGATGGAATGCCTAACTCAACAGACGATGTTTTTGGATCCGAATACTCCATCTTCTTTTTCATCTCAGCAGAAATTCCACCCTTAATTAGTGCTTTTGTATCCTGCTGAAAGAAAAATAAAAGCGAAGATTGCACGATGCAGGCCATCTTTAATTCTTCATATGTAACTTCCTTTCCATCTTTTACATCCGCGATTATCTCGCATGTTTTTCTCACTATCCTACCTCCTTAAAGTTTAATTCTATACTTCATCTTTTACAATTTTCAGTGCGCCCATCGCACCGCATATCGCACAACTTATTCCTATATTCTCTTCCCATGGACAAGCTCCATTTACATTGCATGGATCATTCGCGATATACTGCTCAATCTTCTCTGCGACCTTATCCACATCATAGGCGGTAGGCTGCATTTTTATCAATTCGCACCACAAATCAACAAGTGAATCCTGGCAGTGTTCGTGAATGAATCTTTCAAATGCATCCGCATCAATCAATCTCATCTTTTACCTCCATTAAAGTTTAAATTCAAAATTTTCACTAATTTCCTTAAATGCGTCCGTAGACCAGTGGTCAACATATCCGCTATCACAGTCTAGTGCAATTATTCCTCCCATCTCGTCATACACCATATTGTACCTTTTCCCCTTTTTCCATTTTTGGGTACTCGAAAATTCATAATCTTCCTTTGCGATAGCAATCATTTTCTTTCCAGCCATCATCCTGTACACCCTCCACTAAAGTTTAAATCACCAGCCAATAATGCAATATCCTGGCATCAAGCCATATCTTGGAACATCCCTTAAAACGTACTTTACATATCTCCGCAGAACTTCTCCCGTATAATCCCCGTCCCACTCTTCCAAGATCAGAAGCGTTCCAACTTGGATATCATCTTCATCCTTTCTGATTTCGAAATTCTTTTCTCGCGCCCTGACAGCACGAAAATATTCCGGCAGAGTCTTTTTTCTCACTACGTGCATAGATCCTTTTATCCTCCTCTCCTTCCCGTCCTGCTGCCCTAAAGTTTAAGCTATTGCAATATTACACCATCATGCTATAATAAGTCTCAGGGAAGCATAGCTCAGCTGGGATGAGCGCTCGCCTGACTAGCGGGAGGCCAAGGGTTCGAGCCCCTTTGCTTCCATTTTTTAATTGCCCTGCCCGCCTCCGCTAATGTTCCCTGTCACGCTTTCTTTTTAGGACACCATGCCGGGGAAGTTTTAAGAGGAACCTCTTCGCTATATGGCTTTCCATGACCGATAAATCCCCACAGCTTAAAGATGCGATGTTTCTCATAATATTCCCTGATATACTCTCTGTCAGGATGCCCACATGAAAATTCGGTTCTGGTATTCCCAAATTTTCTATATTTTTCACAATACCCGCATTCAGAACATCTTATGATTTCTTTCTTCATTGTTACCTCCTGTTTCTCTCGTCACTCACTCAGTGTCAACATTATAGCCTTGTAATCCACGCAAAAGCATGTCCTTTTCGCTTATTTTCCCTTTACTGCTAAAAGCATTGCGTCCTCCCCGATATCGTCATTCCTCTTTGGCTTCCGCTTCCTGCAGATTTCCAGCTGCTTGTCCCTGACGTATCCAACCGATTCCTCCAGTTTGGTCTGAATCTTCTTGATTCTTTCCAGACGGTCTTCCCAGACAGCCCTGACGTATCCCATTTCCATTGCCTCCGTCTTTTTACTTGCAATGTCGTGATAATCCGCCAAAGCATCAATAACAATCCGAAGTTCGCCTTCCGCCGTCTCGATCCACCGCTCATCCATCCTTTTGAATTCCATGTAATGAAGGAAACGCTTCATGCGTTCATCGAATGTCTGGGAGAGATCCGGTACTACGGCATTTTTCTCTCTTCTTTTCCCCTGTTTCACGGAAGGCTTTTCTTCTTCCGGAAATAAACTCAACTGTCCTTCCATTTCACCATCCCCTGACTGGTCCCGTCGCATGGTTCGGGAACTCCCGCAGGGGTTCCCATCCCATTTCTGTTATCCTCTAAACTTCTGTGTACTGCAGGCACACCTGGCGTACAATCTCATGTTTCAGCGCTTCTTCGACAGTGATCTTATGCTGTGCGCAGTATTTATCAACATACCGTCTGAATCTGCTGCTGAACCTGTATTCATTTTTGACATTCTCACCGCTCATTCCTGCCACTCCTTTTCTTCCCGCTGTAATCTACAGTTCTCAATAAAGCAACTATTGCAAGGTGGTATCTCACATTCTCCATTTCTTACAAAAGGACAGGGGATATAGGTTAGTATTTCTGCATCATCATATATTTTCACTTCCGGATCCTCCTTACGACTTTTCTCTAAAGTCTCTCATAGAATGTCTGTACTGCCTGAAAGAGAAGCCTGAATAACGTTTCCCCATCAGTTCCCCTGTACCGTTTCATGAGTCTGTCCGCATCATCAATAAATGCTTTCCACTCAATGGCATCCATCCTCTGAAACTGGTATCTACAGACCAGCCGCCATACATCCACAAATATTTCATACGCTGTATTCTTCATAGTTCCTCGATCCTGACATAGATTCCTGGTATCTCTGTCCAGAACTTCTCAACGATCTCACTCGCCACCAATGCATCATCCTTCCAGAAACCTACTGTCGTCATACAGTCCTTAAGGAGCTTTTGCAGATTATCCGTATCAGGTTTTGTGATCCGATATTCACCATCATCATGTCTGCCTCTTGGGAAACACCACTTTACAAAAAGTCTGCAGCCAATCGTTATGGGCTGTTTTGGTTTATGCTTTGCCAGATGACCTATGAGCTTCATCCTTGCATCTTTGACTTCTGGCGGGTCAAAGAATACAGGCTTCCCTTTGATGACCGCCACCTGCTTCTCCTGATGGGTGCAGGTGGGAACTTTTGCCATCGGCATAAAAAATTCAATTACCATAAAATCAAACCACTCCTTTTAAGTGTGAAATTTCTTTTCCTCTGCTCAAGGTTTGGTGCCCACCTGCAGTGCGGGGTGGGTGGTCGTCGTGCGTAAGCTGTCGCACGACTACCTACCCCCGCGTAGGTGGGGTGCGCATAACCCTATACGTAGTATAGGTGTTGCGCACCCCTTTTGCGCACCCCTGCACATGACTATATTTTTATAGTTATGTGCATACATACTCATTACTGCGCAACACCTGTTCATGCGCACTATTCTCTTTTTCTTCTTATGTATGATTTTCCGTCTTCTCCTGTGTACTTTTCAAAATCTTTTTTCAACTCTTTTTTCTGCCGTTTTGAATCCCCCAACCATGAGAGTAGTTCTCGCGGATTCGAGTCCAGTTTCTCAGACAGCTCCTGCGCAGATACTTCCCGTCCTTCCATCTCGATATTTGAAAATTCTATCTCAAAAATGTTGCGTTTCCTTATGCGATTATTTTCCGCCTGTTTCCTGCGGTTTTCGACCGCTTTCTGCCACGTCGGCCTCTCTGCATCCGGCTGAATGTCCCTCAATACGCCAACATCATCCACACGATGTACCGGATGCTCAAACCACAGGTTCACCGGCGCGAACTTCGGGAACTCCCGCAGCGTCCCCTCTATCCTCCAGGCTGTCTGTTCCTGTACTTTCTTCTTTGCTGCTCTCATCAGGGCCTCCAGTGTGTTGTACTGACCTCCTGTGAGCTTTTTCTTACAGTACGCTTCCATCTGCGCGCGACTGCACAAAGTATCCTGTGACACATCATCTTCCCAGTCCTCAAAGTGCCTGTTCAGGAAATCAATACAGGCATCACATACCGCTCTGTCTTCCTGCTGTTTTAAGAGATCTTCTGTCAGATCCAGCTCTATCAGATCCAGAAGCGCGTCCGGATCGCGGGCGAAAACACCCGATCCGCTGGCCCGGTCCATGGAACGCTTCCCGCCCTGGCTTCCTTTGCTGTGATGATGGCAGTAGACCACTGCACAACCCAGCTCCGTACATACCTTGTCAAACTGGTTACAGAAGTTCGCCATCTGGTCAGCGCTGTTCTCATCACCGGTGATGACCTTATAGATCGGATCGATCACGACCGCGATATAGTTCTTCCTTGCAGCCCTCCTGATCAGTTTAGGCGCCAGCTTATCCATTGGTATGGATTTCCCCCTTAAGTTCCAGATATCGATATTGCCCAGGGTATCCGGCATCCAGCCCAGCGCCGTGTAGACGTCTTTAAACCGGCGCAGACAGCTTGCCCTGTCCAGTTCCAAGTTGACATACATGATCTTCCCTTTGGTACACTGCCACCCCAACCAGCTGCGGCCTTCCGCTATGGCGCAACACAATTCTATGAGCGCATAAGATTTCCCGGCTTTCGAAGGACCCGCGACCAGCATCTTGTGTCCCTGGCGCAGTATATTCTCGATAAGAGGAGGCGACAGTTCCGGCAGATTTTCCCAGACATCCACAAGGGATTCCGGATCCGGCAGGTCGTCATTAATGCTCTCGATCCACTCCTGCCATTCCTTCCAGGATGCTTTTCCGATGTTCGTATCGACAAGGAACTGTTTGTTGCCGTTCCTGACGATGCCTGGCATCCTTGACAGTCTGGATGGGTTCCGGTTCTGGGTGTCGATCTTGAGACCGTTCTTCCCACAGATATGGTACAGATAATCTACCCTGTTCTTGTATTCCTTATAGTCTGCTGCATCTACCCGCACAACGGCGTGTAAGCTCTTGCCTCCACTATGGACTAAGCACGCTACTGGCAACTCCAGTTCCCTGATGACAGCATTCTGCTCTTCGATCTCCATCATATCTGATTCAACTAACACATATCTGAACTCTGTGACGTTCTCTGTCTTTACATCCTTCCCATCCAGTGGGTTTATCCGTATCCATGCACCAGCTCTCTGGTCATAATCCCCTATCACATCCCTGATATCCTTCGCTCTGTGTAACTCCTGTATGAGTTTCCCAGCAGTACGGTCAAACAGTCCTTTTGTCGGCATATGTTTACCATCCTTTTCAAAAGAACGGGTCACATACCCCACGCATTCGGTCGAATCAAAGAGCGTCTCCAGATACGTGATCAGCTGTTCTCTCGGGTCTCATGCATCAGGTGCCGTGATCTCTCTGGACTCCAGCCAGTTCTTATCTACGATCATCCCCGCATCCTTTTTGATGATGCCGTCCCATTCCAGTTCATATCCTGTATCACGTTCCGGAAGCCACCCATGGTCTTTTGCCATCTGCACGATCGTACCGCCTGTGACGGGATCAGCAGCGCCGTTGAAACTGTTCCATTTACGGATACATTCCCCCTTATGGTAACGCTTTGTATCCTGCCTGCTCCATGTCTCCCATTCCGCCGCAGTATGACCTTCTTCCTTGAGCGCCATGCCCACGTTGACCCAATCCTGATAACCAAGGACTGCAGGGTCTATATACTGTAATACTTCTAAAAGGTCATATCCTTCTATCATCCCATCATGCTCCTGTATATTCCTGTGGTACTATCTCGGACGGAACCCTCCATCCGTTTGCCGCGATCCTGTCGATCAATCGCTTTGCTGTATCGAACTGCCACGTCCCTACATGCCGGAATCCCTTTCCCTCCAGAAAACGAATCTGCTTGGGCGTTGTGAGCCCTTCTGCCCGACGCCTGTCCAGCCGATCCAGTATCTTCGCCGCTTTCCCTGCATTGTCGATCTCGTCCGGGAGTATGCCCAGCTTTTCCAATGTTGCTCTCTGTTTATCAGACGGCGGCGCCATCTCCCAGCCGAAGGCCGGCACATATCCGGAGAGGTCTTCCGCCTGAATGCTCATCTCGAACTGCAGTGGGTCTACCAGTTTCTTCTTCCTGCGCCGCATCTCCGACAGCTGTTTTGCAAGAGCCTCTTCCCGTTTGGCCACCACATCCCCGGCGGCCGTTCTTTCTGCCTCTTCAAGATCCATCGGGCATCCGGCGGCCTCTTCCAGATTCTTTGTCATCTGCTGCGCCACCTCCTGATCCATGCAGATCAGGTCCGCCGGGTGGCACAGTTCATGCCGCTCCGTGTGCCAGAGAAAGTCCAGCAACAGCAATTCCGTTTTGCCTTCAGAAAGCCTGGTGCCACGGCCTACCATCTGACTGTAGAGGCTGCGCACCTTCGTCGGGCGCAGCACCACTATACAGTCCACTGCCGGGCAGTCCCATCCTTCTGTGAGGAGCATGGAATTACACAGAACATCGTAGGTATCGTCTTCAAAAGCAGCCAGAATCTCTGCCCGGTCCCTGCTCTCCCCATTGACCTCCGCAGCCCTGAACCCCTTTGTGTTCAGAATATCCCGAAACTTCCTGCTGGTCTTTACGAGCGGCAAAAATACCACTGTCTTCCTGTTCCTGCAGTATGCCGCCATCTCGTCCGCGATCTGCTGCAGGTATGGGTCCAGCGCCGTGGCTATGTCGCCGGCCTTAAAATCCCCTGCCTGTATGCTCACGCCGGCCAGCTCCATCCTCAACGGGATCGTGAGAGCCTTGATCGGGCTCAGGTAGCCTGCCTTGATCGCTTTTGGCAGTGTGTATTCATATGCAAGGGAATCAAAAACCTGTCCAAGGTTCTTCATGTCTCCTCTGTCCGGTGTAGCAGTCACCCCCAGAATCTTTGCTTCCGGAAAATGTCCCAGTATACGCTGATAGCTCTCGGATATGCTGTGATGTGCTTCATCAATGATGATCGTATCAAAATAGTCCCCGGGGAACCGGGACAGCCGCTTCTCCCGCATAAGGGACTGGACAGAACCTACCGCGACCCGGAACCAGCTCCCCAGGCAGCTGTCCTCAGCCTTCTCTGTCGCACACATCAGCCCGGTGGCCTTATGGATCTTGTCCGCCGCCTGCTCCAGCAGCTCTCCCCGGTGGGCCAGGATCAGGACCCGGTCACCATTCCGGACACATTCTTCCGTCACCTTTGCGAATACGATCGTCTTCCCGCATCCTGTAGGGAGTACCAGCAGTGTTTTCAGGATACCTTTCTCCCATTCACCGAAAATGCTCTGTTTTGCTTCTTTCTGATAATCTCTAAGTTGTATCATCAGAACTCACCTGCCTTGAAGACCGGCCCGTCCTCTTTGGGATAGAACCGCCTGATGTCATTGCTCTTACGTTCCTCACCATCCTTATTCGTATAGGTGTGGACCCCTACCCTGCATCTCCCTGTAGAGCCGGGGACCGTTCCCCAGTTCATCTTGAGGGGCTCGCCTTTCTTCTTCTGTCCGATACATGCAAAGAATGCCGAGAGCATCACTTCTGTCTTGGAATGCAGGAACAGGTTATGCGTAATCCGCGCCGGACCATCCGCAGTCTCGATCAGCAGTGTCAGGATCGCTTTTTTACAGGGCGTGAGCTTTTCACTCCCCGGATGCCTCCCCCGCTCGAAATTCTCTACCGTAAAGTTATAATCGCCTTCCGGCAACATTATGTAATCACTCGCATCCTTCGTTATAATATCATCCCAGCTCAGTTCTCTTTCTTCCATAGCTCATATCCTCCTTAATTGAACGGTATCTCCTGTTTTTCCCACATCATCTTTACCATCTCGCACACCTTCGGCCATGCACCGATCAGTACTCCCTGTATGAAGCCTGCGTCGTACTTTTCGATCGGTGTATCGCCTGGATAGTATCCTTTGGCTGCAACCACGTTCTGGATATCCCATTCCGTGACTTTGTTTTCCCGCATCAGATCTTTTAACGCCTGCGGGATCCTGTCAGGATCACTATCCATGAACAGATCTTTTTCCCTGGCAGACGCCGGCCCAGCATTCCCGACTGCAGGCTCCGGCCGTTCTGTCCCGGAAGCTCCGGCCGCCCGTGCCTTCTGCGCAGCTGCCCTTTTCTCCTCTGCCGTCGGCGGCGTTATGACCTTCGGCTTCTCCCTGCGGATCTCTGGCTCTATGACAGGAGCGATCCCCGTATAGTCAAAGGGCATCTCAGTCGGCAGGTCATATCTGTTCTTCGCATCCCAGCACGGATGATGGGTGGTATACATGACCCGGGCACCGCCCTGGGCTTTATGTTTCTTCCCTTTATCATCCACAGAGACAGAAAAAGTCTTATAGTTGGCAAACAGTACCATATCTGCCCATTCCTTTACCAGCGGTGAAGTCTGGGAGGTGGTCTTTTTGCCCAGTTTCAGTTCCCATCTGTCATATGCCCCCATCTCATCCGGCTGCTCGAATTTACGCAGCTGCGCATGGGCTGTCACCACTACATGAATGCCGCCGCGAATTACTTCCTCCAGGCTGTTCAGGAGCCGTCCGAACTCTTCTTTCGCATATACATATCCGTTTCCGTATCCAAAATCCTCTATCCCGGATTTCCCGTGCTTGTCACAGACACACCGCACGCACATCTGCTCTGCCCAGTCCAGTGTATCGATCACCAGCGTCCTGCAGATGTCAGAGTGCTGTTTCACATAGTCAATCTGCTGCAGGAGCATCGCCCAGGATAAGGGCGCAGGTGTCCTTGCCACATCCAGTTCCTTTGTGCTCCCTTCCGTGTCGATGAACAGCGGTTCAGGGAACCGGGATGCAAAAGTGGATTTCCCGATCCCTTCCGGCCCATAGACCAGTACCTTCTTTGCACACGGTATCTTTCCTCTGATGATCTCCATTAAAATTCACCTGCTTTCCATTCTTTTTTCTTTTCAACCGATTCTGCCTGCTTCATGCCGGAGACATATCCGTCCTCGATGATGATGGAACATTCCTCTCCGGTAGACACCCTTGTGGCGATCGCCTGCAGTCCCTGTTCTTCCAGCCAGACGCCGAATTCGTTGAGAGTGGCCATATCCATCTGCTCCAGCTTGTCCAGCAGGACAAAACCACACCTTGGGTTCAGCTTCCTTACGATGGCCGTCGCCACTTTTAACCGGTCGGATCCGGACATGTTGTCCCACTTCTGTCCCTTATAGACCAGCTCACCTTCTTCAACATTCAATCCTTCCAACGGAAGTTCCGCGCTCCCCAGAAGGTCCGTCCTGCTCTGTCTGACCTCCTCAATCTCCTGTGTGAGCGCTCTGTACTGGTTCCGGTATTCCAGCGCGTCATCTTCTGCTTTGTCCTTGTCCAGGTTCGCCCTGACTTTACGGTTTATCTCTTCTACATCCGCGATGTTCCTTTCCAGCTCTGCCGTGGATTCATCCATGAGGTCCTCTGCCGACTTCCTTGCAGTCTCCAGATCAATATGAATAGCTTCCTGCTTTTCCATCAGCTCCGCCAGCTGGTCATTCACTTTCTGATATTCCTGCTCAAGCCTGTGCAGTTTTTCCCTTTTCCGCTGGTTCTCACCATTGCGCGCAAGGATATTCTGTTGCTGCCGGATCAATTCCGACGCAGAGACGATATCCTTCGGTGCTTCCGGATAATAAGGCTGCTCTTTTGCGAACTTCTCCTTCTGATCGGCGATCTTCCCGATGGCAAGCCGCCTGTTGTACAGTTCCTTCTCCTGCTGCTCCAGCGCAGCAAGGCTGTCCCCTACCCCGATGATCCGCAAAAGGATGTCTGCCTTCTCCCTGCTGCTGTTCTCCATGAATTTAGGAAGGTTCAGCGCAAGATGCTCTACAAACTCATTTAAAAGCTGCTGTCCGCCCTTGTTCCCCTCCGGATCTGTCACCCTGAGGTCACTGTTCTTGCCCTTCCTTTCTACAACGAGCCCGTTGTTCAATACGATGTGCAGGTGCGGCGGGATGACCGAATCATTGTTCTTCGCCATCGACGGGCGGAACTTCTCACCGCCCAGCGCCCATGCAATGGCGTCCAGCACAGATGTCTTTCCCTGGTTGTTATTGCCCCCTATGACTGTCAGCCCATTCTCAGTAGGCTCTATCTTCACCGCTTTTACACGTTTAACATTCTCGATCTCCAACTTGTTTATCTTTATACTTTCCATTCCATTTTTCCTTTCCCTGTGCTATAATCAGCACAGAACCATCTATTCATTTTTTACCGGGCCTGTTGCCGCAGGCCCTTTCTTTTTGCCAGGAGCCGTCCTCACGTTGGCAGCCATCAGCGTCAGGTTCTTACGTCCTGTCTTTACCATTGTCATGATCATGATCTTACGCACCCCTTATACTCCTTCCTGATCAAGGTGTAATATCGCAGGTTTCTTTCTTACTGTTTTTTTTCTCCTCCTGTCCGACTACAGAACTGCCTTTCCTCACGATGTACTTCTCATACTTTTCCATGACCGTCTCCGTATAGCCGTTTTTATACATCTTCCTGATATCTGTGATCTCCTCGTTTTTGAGGATTTTCAGCCATGTCAGCAGATCCTTCCTGCTGTGGGCAAAGTTCCGGCATCTTCCACCTGCATACTCGATCCTGTATTCCATGAGTTCCTCCTTTCCCACTAAATTTTTTATACGCGAAAGTCCATTTATCGCCTGAATGCCTGTCCATTTACAGTCGGCTTACGCCGGCTCTTTATCTGCTGGTTTTACGCTGATACTCTTGACATCCATTCCGATCTGGTCTGCATACAGCATGACCAGCAGATTCTTCATGTAATTAAAACGTTCATCTGTTACTTCCATATCAAATTCCTGCACCAGACCACCACCTTTCTGTCAAATACTATGCCTTACTGGTTGTACTTGTTTCCTCATTCCTTGATACTTCCTTGCATCTCCACCCCTCCTCTTTTATAATCAAACTACAGGGTACTGGCATACCCGAGTACAGAAGAAAGGAGAACCTTATGCGCAGATTTAATCCCCCATTTAACGGTAAGCAATTTTTGCTAAATAAGAATACCGGTGAAATCCACGACTTGGACAATGAAACCGTACAGTGTAAACTCGATGCTATCAATCCGGACCATATTTATGTGGGTGACTCATACATGAATTGCTTAATAGCCGCACGAATGTATAAGTGCCCAAATAGCAACGGCTGTTACTACTGCTTAAGAGAAAAAGATAAAGGATGATGACCTTCCCGCAGGGCTGCAGCATTGATCCGCTGCAGTTCCTCTTTAGTTATCTCTGTCTGTAGGGCTGCCTTAAGTCCTTCCTGCGTGCCGATATCATTCACAACCCCAAATATCAGATCGCAAAAGTTATCTAATTCCAAATGCTTGACTAAATCAAATACTGTTATCTTCATAACCCCTCTTCCTTCTATGTTTTGTGGTATAATCCCTTTACAGGCTCTGCCAAGCCGAGTATTAAGAAAGGAGAATACGAATCTATGGAAATAATCCATAATGATGAATTAGTGCAGGTTTCTAAAGAAATTACTCTTAAAGCGCTTGATAAAAATCTAATTCCAGTAAGCCTTAGTGATTACAAAGAAACAGCTAAAAATATAGCCCGTTTCTATAATGAGATTTCAAATGCCTTATCAGAATCAACCAAAGAAGCGTGATCTGAGCAATCACAGCTGAGCCCTTGCAGCTATAAGTTTTGCAAGGGCTTTTAATTCCCCCGCACATAACCAGCCGGATGAAATATGCTCTTTTATCTCTTTACACGCCTCGCTTATAATACCGTCTATCTCCTCTGCAATCTGAATTTTCCTGTTTTCCTGGTCTTTTATGTCTTGAATAGTCGTCTCTCTCACCTCCTCTTCCCAATGTCTCATTTCGTGACATGTCGGACAAAAAAAATATTCTGGACGGATTCACCAAAAAAATCAGCAAGCCTAAGTTTAATTTCATCTCTTGGTGAGCGTTCTTCATTTTCGTACATAGCAATCGCGGAAACACTAACATTCACTGCGGATGCTACCGTTTCTCGTGGTATATTCCCGCGAAGCTCTCTTAGTATTTTTCCGTACCCCTTCACTCTATCACCTCCTTGTCACTTTATGTGACATTTTCATGATACATCAACTATCTGCATGTGTCAACACATTTCGTGACAAAAAGCAGTTTACTTTTTTCACAATTCGTGATATTCTATGCATACGGAGGAAGCATCATGGGAGATTTTCAAAATGTTTTTAGAAAACTAAGAACGTCGATCGGATACACACAGGCAGAACTCGCTGACGCCCTTGGAATTTCAAGAAGCAGAATCGGCATGTACGAGACAGGAGCCCGAGAACCCGATTTTGAAACTTTAGAAATAATTGCGGATTTCTTCAACGTAGATACCGATTATCTTTTAGGTAGAACAAATAAAACCACATTTATTCCTAAATCTGATTATTACACAAATGAAGAGACCGCTAAACTAGCCCAAGAGATGTTCGAAGACGCAGACATGCGCTCTCTTTTTGATATGAAGCGAAATATGCCGCCTGAACGATTCAAAGCACATATGGAATTCATGAAAAATCTGTACAAACAAGAGAACGGACAATAGATATAATCTTCTGCTTTTTGTTTTGTCCAATTTATAGGACGTAATATTTAGTATACTACAAGAGGGTGATTATACTATGGAAGACATCTACATACAGATCTTGGATATGGATACCAAAATTCCGGAACAGTTAGTAAAAAATAATGATGATTCTTATACCATTTTTTTGAATTCGAGGCTTTCAAGAGATAGCCAGTTAAAATCTTATTATCACGCCCTTAAACATATTAAGGAGGGTGATTTTGAAAAAGAAAGTGTGCAGGAAATAGAAGCCAAAACACACACGTAATAATGAAAGAGGAATTTATATGCCAATGATAACATGCCCAGAATGTGGGAAAACTGTTTCCGATAGGATAAATAAATGCCCAAACTGTGGTTCAACGCTCCTGAAGAAAAGTGACAGATATTCGCAATTTTATAAAAGCAGCAATCCAAAACCCGAACAACAGCCAGAACCTCAATACTTCGATGAACGGAAAAGAAAGCCGCAATATCAAAAATCATCTAAAAACACAGCTTTAAGCATTTCTGCCATGCTTATTTCATTAATGGGGCTTCTTACATCATTTATAGCTATTGCGATCGCATCCGGTAATCCTAAAGAGGTGTATGTAGAGAAGGAAGTACCGGTGTATCAGGATGTGGAAGCAGAGAGCAAGCCAGAGTTGCATCAAAAAGATTTTGATGCAGCACATGTTCCATCAAAAAATGAAATAACGTCGGAAACCACTATTGAGAGGCAGGTTGTCTTTAGCCAAGGCAACATAGTAATAACTGCAACTGGTATAGACTCTAACAGTTCTTTTATTGGGCCGGAGATTAAGTTTCTGATTGAAAATAATACAGAAAATAATCTTACTGTGCAGGCTAGAAATGTTTCTGTAAATGGATATATGGTAGATACAACAATGTCAGCAGAAGTCTCTTCTGGAAAGAAAACAAATGACTCGCTTACTATAGACAATAGTTCTCTTGAAGAATGCGGTATAGAAGATATAGCATATATTGACTTCTCTTTCCATATATTCAATGATGACTCGTGGGATGATTCTATAGATACGGAAATGATTCACTTAGAAACATCCAATGCAAATAGATATATTAAACCGGCAGAAGACAAGAATGAAGAAAATAGAAATGTAGAAACTCAACAGCAAGAAGAAGAAAACAATAATGTAATAACTAAAGAAGATAGTCCCGAAGGAATAAAGGAAGAAAAGATAGAAACCTCAGACGAAAATAACGACAAACCAAACAATATTTTTTACGTTGGTGATGTACTTGAGACCAAAAAAATTAGATTATCATATCTTTCATGCGGCGACTATATAGACGATAATATGTTTATATAGGCTGGTGATAATAATAAGCTCATCTATTTTGAATTCGAATTTGAAAACATAGGAGTTACAGACACTTCCGTCGGATTTTATGACTTTGATTGCTATGCCGACGGATACGAGGCTAGAAATTCTATGTGTACCGCTGACAATGCAATGACATCTATTGCTAATTTATCTCCTGGTAGAAAGATGGGTGGAATCGTTGTTTTTGAGGTCCCTCAAAATGCGGAAAATATCGAGATTGAATATGAAACAAATTTTTGGCTACAGGATAAGGCTATTTTTATGTACAAATAAAACCCAAAAGAACCCAGCAATGAATAATCACTGTTTAACAGAACTCACAAGGAGGTAGATATCATGGAATATGTCATAACTTTTACATGGGACGATGAAGCAGGTGTATGGATCGCAACCAGTAACGATATACCTGGACTGGTTCTTGAATCCGGCTCTTATGACGCTTTATTGGAGCGTACACGCTTCGCCATTCCGGAGCTTTTATCCTTAAATGCAACAGAATTGCAGCCGTTTTATCTCACTTTTAAATCAGAGCGACATGAAAAGGTGGTATTATAATGGCTGAATACGAAAAGAAAGTGCGACAAATCCTTTCTAAAAACGGCTGTACCTTTCGCCGCCGGGGAAAAGGCGATCATGATATCTGGTACAGCCCGATCACAGATCGCCATGTAACTGTCGATACAAAGATAAAATCAAGGCATACTGCAAACGCTGTCCTTAAGCAAAGCGGAATCGATTATAAATTTTAAAAACCGCCCCTGCACTAACAGGAACGGCTAATAAGCACCTAAGAAAAGAGGAATGATTATATGGACAAAATAGAAGAAAAACTAATCGAAAAGTCCAAGGAGGCATTTTGCCTCGCAATCGAATTATATAACAAACCCACGATTAAATATCGCGTAGAAGGATTTAGCCATTTCATCTGCAATGCTTGGGAACTAATGTTAAAAGCACACATGATAAAAACTTTTGGCGAGAACAGCATATATTACCCCAACAATCCTCAACGAACCTTATCCTTGGAAAACTGCGTCCAAAAAGTATTCACCAATAATAAAGATCCTCTCAGAATTAATCTTGAAAAGATTATTGAATTACGTAACACCAGCACGCATTTTATTACTGAAGAATATGAAATGGTATATATTCCTTTATTTCAGGCATGCGTATTTAATTTTAACGAAAAAATGATGGCATTTCATCGCATTGACATGACTGCCATCATTCCACAAAATTTTTTAACTCTCTCTGTCAGCATGAAAGCACTTAATGAAGCGGAAATAATAGCCAGATACCCCGAACCTATTGCTACCCACTTTATTAACATGAAAAACTCTGTTGACCATCTATCTGTCAACAATAACGCAAAATTTGCAATAAGAATCGATCACCATTACTACATCACCAAAAATAAGGATAAAGCTACAAACATTGTACATTTTGATAAAAATGCAACGCCTGGCATAACAATCGTAAAGGAGTTACAAGACCCAAATAATACACATAAATACACCGCAAAATCATGTATAAGTATCATTAAAGAGCGGTTGCACCGAGAACATATTACGCTTACTTACAATGGTAGCCCAACAAAATTTACAAGTTTCCACTTTACAAATTTCTGCAAATATTATGGATTAAAAGAAAATGAAAAGTTATGTTATGTTCACAGACACTTTGCGACTCCGCAGTATTCATATTCACAACAGATGATTGATTTTATAGTGGATGAAATTATTAAAGATCCATTACACATATTGGACAATATAAAAAAATAAGCTAACCCCAGGGGCAAAGGAATTCTAAGCTTTATAGCCTACTCCCATTCAGGAACCCAGCCTTATCCTTCACGAGTTAACTTATCTATAGTATAATAATATACCCTATTTTTGTCAACATATGCATTAAAATTTAAACAAATAGAAATCATCATAAACAAAAACCGCC
>OFFV01000270.1_pt1 | contig 43978 bp, 42 predicted proteins | sample 1521461 | NCBI WGS metagenome assembly OFFV01 (sample SAMEA3504120, study PRJEB24116) | mouse gut metagenome | biome: mouse gut; feature: mouse-associated habitat; material: faeces | place: Denmark | collected 2011 | reverse complement strand
GACGATATCGTAGAAGCGTTTTACTGTCATGAGACAGGACTTTTGGCAAATGAATACTGTAAAGATCAGAGGATGGGATATTATAGGAAAGAAAATATTCCTGAGAAATGTGTGTGTGGTATTGTAAAATAATATTTAATAACGTATAATATTAACGATAATACGAATTATAATATGTTAAGGAGAAAAGGAGGAGAACATGGTTACAAGATTCGAGAAACAAACAAACAAAGCAAATCTCTACGATTTGTACATTTTTAAATAAAGGGAGGGATAAGATATGTTGACAAAACAATTAGCAAAAGATGCGGCAATTATCATGTGTACGCAAATGGATTTAGAAGTAATAAAAGTTGGACGCTGGAAACGCTGTGATTACGGCTTTAAAAGAGGGTTTATCTGTGAGAAAAAAAGAAACGGCGTTGGTGATACTTTAATCGAAATCAGGTATGACGTTGAAAGAAATTTAGTTTCCTGCGTTGACTTTTTCTTTGACGGACACGTGTTGGCAGATTTTATGCCTGGAAGAGAAGAATATGACGATGAAATCGAAATGGAACTTAAAGAAAAGTTCGGATCCAACCCCGCAATAGAAGCGGGGTTGGAAAACCCCACAAAAGATCAGGCGATAGAAAGGGGTATAAGAATTATTAATGATTTAAATTTTAAAATCAATTATATGGGTAAATGGCACGGCTCCGATAAATTCGGATTTATAATGGCTTATACCAATCGCGGCAACCTTTTTATTAACCTTATGGATGGTGGTGTTATAACAATAGAAAGAAATGGTAAATATTTAGCAACATGGAAGTTCGGGTCACTTAACACATGTTACAGTAAGATGCTACAATCTAGGGCACAATTGACCTTGGAAAATATGTTTGATAACTCCGACTATATTTTTACAAATGTAACCGGCTGGACTGCCGACAATGATTGCATGGTTGCTTATCTGGTTATGTTTAATAATCTTAGGCAGTACAAGGGTAAGGCAATTCTTACAGGCAATGGTAATGTTGATATTTATTGTGCAGGCGATCTTGTTATGAGCGGCAACTGCTTCAAGGAGGGATATTAAATGTACGTTTTACTTAAGGATTTAGTTTTTAATTTATGTGTATCGGGGGGCAATTATCTTTTGGCCCACGCGCGTACCAAGGCGGCAGGTTCTCCAATGGATGTAATTGATCCTAACGTTTTTGAGGATATTGCTTTAATGCAATATAATACTTTAGAAATTTTAGGGTTTTGGCAACTTTTACCTGGCGATATTAAAAATATCTTAGACGGAGCTATAGAAGACGCTAAAATATGCGTAGGGTCAAGCGATTATTACTCAAAATACATTGCGTGCAACATGATAGAAAGAATGGGTGAACAATATGAAGCACTTTATTTCGGATAAAAAATATTTTGCAATAGATGATCCATTGCCATTTACAATATTTTCAAAAGTGATAGATTTTCAGCTTAAAAACCCACAAATAAATTTAACAAAAATTTTAATCGAAAACAGAATTGTCAGAATCGGCGATAAAATTGATATTATTAACTTTATCATAACGGATGGTATTAATAATTACTCATACTATAAACACGCATGCTGGAGGGAGGTAAAACTTAATGTCTTTGTCAAAATTTAAACACGTAAACCCGGATTATTTAAGATTCAGAGCATCTTATACAGGGGTTGAAAGGGAAACTGTTCGACTCGATCCAAAGGAAATGACTTATAATGTCTACGTTGGAGACGGCGTAATAGTAAAATTTGATATGGAGGGGGATAGAATTGAAGAATAGCACGATTGAAAGGATAATCCATCTTTATAAGGCTCTTATTTCGCAACCCTTGGTGGACTTACCTCCCAATGCGGTATGCGAATATTCGGATAAGCATCACGATGGAAAATACGTTAGGATTTATAGTGATGATAACTACTACTATCTTAATGATGATTCTGGAAAATGGTGCAAGTATTTAAGGAAGTTGGTGGAATAATGTACAAAGATTTACTTAATAAAACTAAGTTAAATCCCGATTTAATCTTTGAAGATAAGGTCAAGGCTTTAAAAATGGCAGATTGTAATATAATGCATTTTATTCTGCTTTACATTAAAAACGATATTTCATATGAAATGACACATTTTCTTATAGCAAAAATAGAAAATCAAATTGTGGAGTGGAACCAGTTGGGAAGTGAAGATGCTATTTCATTCGGTTATAAAAAATCTAGGAGGTATAACGGTAATGACTAATTATAAAGGGATCAAAAAACTGTGTGGTTATACAAGGGATATTCCCAATGGATGCTATGTTCAGATTTTTTTGGATACTAAAAGCATGGAGGTTTGGGGCCGTTGTTTAGTTGGAGATGATTTTGTATTTCAATCCACACTCCCGCACGGGGAGTGACACCAAAAACATACAAAAAAATAACTTCTAATACCGACAAATTATCTATTATAAACAATATCTCACAACTATCTCACTTTTAAGACCCTCTATTGCTCCTGTTTAGATACATTATCGGGTGCGAAAGTCACTGGAAAAAGATGTGTACTTAGTATTCGCACTGTTTAGAAAATTATAGGAGCATCCAGGTCCGGCGTCTTTTTACTGCCATAGTGCTCTATACGATTGCGGTACGCATTTCCCAGACGGTAAAAGCGCAGGCTATCCTCATCCTCATTGATCAATTTCAGCAAACTGCTCTTAAAAGAGACATATTGAGCCTCATCTATAATGCATTCAAATACTGAGTTTTGGACACGCTGTCCATAATTCTGACATTGTTTGGCAACTTTTCGCAATCTGGCCCTTCCTGCGGCTGTTTCGGTAGATACGTCATAAGTGACAACGATTAACATATAAGCCCCTCCACCATATAACACATTCCATAGGTATTACCCATTCTATTTCCATAAAAAGGGCGGATATCCATCCAGGTCTCCTCGAATAAATCGTGCCAGCAGCAAAGCCTGCACATACGGAACAAGTCCCCATTCAATGCTCTCCTGTAAATAGGGATGGGTTAACTTTTCCGCCTTTTTGCTCTGCCACACTGCCAGATATTTTTTTCTCCCGGACTCGTTCAGGAAAACGGCCCCATTCTCCTTCTCTTCAAAATCTGATGAGTCCACCATTTTTTTGTTGATGCAAGACAGGACAAAGCGATCCGCATAGGGGGCCCTGAGTTCCTCCATTAAGTCCAACGCCAGCGAACATCGCCCCGGCCGATCCGTATGCATAAACCCCGCATAGGGATCCAGGCCAACTGTCTCCAGGGCCGCCACGCACATGCTGGTCAGGAGGGCATATGTAAAGGAGAGTAGTGCATTCACCCTGTCCAATGGAGGCCGTCGGTTTCTTATATCAAAACAAAACTCCTCTTTTTGCTGAAGGATCAGCTGATTGAACTGGGAAAAATATCGAGAGGCCGCTTCTCCCTCGTTTCCCCGCAGCGTTTCCATGGTGTCCGCCTCTCTCACCGTCTGAAGGGTCTCCCTGAGTTGCCCGGAGACAAGGCTTAGCTTTTCTGTATCCAGCCGTTCCGCATAATCCCGCTGGGCTCTGTTTATAACGCTTCGCTGGTTATATATTTTTCCGATTATAAAATTCCGGGCAATCTCCAAAGTTTGCTTCTTGTCATCTGCCATTCGATATTGTGTCCTTCTTAGCAGGATATTGCCATATGCCTTTCCCGTTACTTTGGCCCGGAATCTGCCTGTGGGAGACAGAAATGTTATGGAGATATTTCCTGCCGCGCACTTTTCCATCAGCGCCGGGCTTGCCCCGGCGTATCCACAGGTCACAATAGCCTCCAGATTGTGAAGCGGCAGTCTCCCTATCTCTTTCTTGCTCTGAGAAATAATCACATTTTCCCCGTCCAATGACAGATAGTATTCACTGGATGTAATATACAGCGTATTCAGCAACTTCCTCATGTACTTATCCTCACAATCTTGTGTATGACATCTACTCCAACCCCATATTTCCGGCCAGCGATACTGCGGCTGCCAATGCTTGTTACCTCCGTTCCAGGTTTCTCTCTGCACACTGCGCACAGTTTATACCTGCGAGAATGCTCAAACAGACAGCATCTGTCCTGAGTCCTTGAGTACATGCGGCTCCGAATTCAATCAGACTCCACATTTTGAGAGATATATTGCGACACATTTTTCCTGCTCTCCAGTTTTGGCAGGCAAAGTTCCCGGAGAGAACAGGCCTCGCATTTCTTAGCCCTTTTCACTTTGGGCGTATATCCCCTTGCATAAAATTGGTGCATCTCCTGAAGCAGCCGCCTGCATTCAGCCCGCAGAGTTTCCGTAATTTCCACGCATTCCCGCCTGCGGGTCTCCCCGTAAAACAGATAGGCCTGGGGAATCTCTGTCAGAAACATTTCCTCCAGACATAATACCTGAGCCGTCAACTGCATTCTGTCCTCATCCGTGATTTTTGTTTTGCCCCGTTTGTACTCAATCGGATACAGGATATACTTTCCCTCCCGCCCGGGCAGAGAAATTCCCTCTTCTGCCCGGACAAACTCCACCACATCGCACTCCCCGCTGATTCCCAGAGTTCTGGAACGCACGGGCATTCCTCTGGAAATGATCACATTCTTTCGTTTCTCCCTGGAATACCCGTCATGCACCTTTTCATGAAAGAGGCTGCCTTTTACGGTGAGAACATTCTCTTCCCACTGCTGTTCTATATGGATCAATGCCCATTGCCTTCTGCAAAAGGTAAAATGCTGCAATCCCGCAAGCTGTAGAAAGTCCTCTTCATTATATTCAAATTCCGTCATAGATCTCAACCTTCAGGTCCGGCAGTTCCTCAACCCTTATCTCAAAATCCTCCTGGCTTTTGGCAATTTCTACTCCAGGCTTTCTGCTCACTTTCAGGCATCTATGTACTTTGGCGGAGGAATACTGTCCCAGGAAGCAGTTGTGCTTCCACCAGATCACCTTACATACTTCCATGCTGCCGTCGGGTCTGGCGGAAGACGCATCATTCTCAAACAATGTCACCAGAATCTGCCGGATTATCTCCGCATCCTCGTCCGAAAAACCTGTTTTTTCCGCCAACTGATGATTGATGCTGCCATAGGTAACATACATACCAAAGTCAACCCTGTGCTTCATCCCCATGGTATCTGAGGATTTCTTATCGCTGGTCTCGCTGTTAACGCTCTTGGTGATCTGCATGGAGGAAATGTCGATGGGCGCCACACTCACAGCCGTCTGGATGGACACCGGACCTCTCACCCCCACCGATACGCCGTCCCCCTCGGCTCCCTTTTCCTTGCTCTTAAAAGCGAATACCTGGCCAAAAGTTCGCACATCCATCCATTTTTCGCAGGCGGCAGCCGCATACTTCTCCTTGTCCTTTCCCGCCTCCTTCAGTTCCGGCGCTGCCCCCGCTCTATCGCTCAGGCTTCTGATGCCGTCCACATTCCGATCGTCAGACTGCACGAACACCGGATATCCCAGATCCATCATGCGGTTGCGGATCTTCCTTTTTAAACATACATCCGACACCTCTCCGAATCCGTCATAGGTCTCCCTGGGCCTGTTCCCGTTCAGCGGATCACCGTTTGGATTGGCGTTCTTCACGCTGAATACCACTGCAAAGTCAATCTTGTTTGTAAATTCACTCATATTTTTACCATCCTTTCCCTGCTGCGCCTCTTTAGGCTGTTTTACATACAAAGTCTCTTTTCGGAACATATTACTCCTCCGGCTTGCCATCCTCCTGCTTCTTATAAGAACTGCGATACTCCACAAGCTGACTGCTATAACCCTGCAGGAAGGTGGGTTCCAGCTTGTCCCTCCGGGTCAGATCCAGTCTGCAAGTCAATTCGTCCAGTTTGTTGACATAATATAACTTCCCTGCGTTTTTCAGCTTCATCACATACGGATGCAGCTGGTTCCGAATGGTTGTCCAAGTCTCCACCGGGTATCTCTGGAATCGGACAAAATACTTTTCTGCCGCCGTGTTCCGTATGCCCTCCTTATTGCTGCCGCTTCCCATGGACAGCGCGCTTCTCTCCAACATCTCCGCCGTGGCCAGCAGCTGCCCGAAAATGTAACTTCTGTCCTCACTCTCTGCATTCAAACCCATGCTGTATTCCTCCCTTCCGTCTCCTCTTTCTATCTGCCATTTTCTCAACAGGGCGCATGTAATTGTCACAGCCCTGCACCACTCCCAATATTCCTTAAAGTGTGAAGGATTAACGGCCTGCCCCAGGGCCGACAACACTATATCATAGGGAAGTTTCCTGCCCTCCACGATGCAGGGGATCAGCCGTTCCCGCACACATTTATTCAACTTGGCGTTTTTCTCCCCTGCCACCAGCTTTACGATCTCCACCAAAGAGGGGGACCAGGGCACATAGGCCTGTACCTTTTTCGACTGGTTCAGCCAACAGGTCTCCGTTTTCCATCTGGCCACATTTTGGATAAATTGCTTGGCTCCATATTTCTGATAAAAAGGAATGGACAACCGGCCTGTGGTGGCCGCTTCCACACCCATCACCATGACGGTATCACTGTCCTGGGGCGCCTGGGCCGATCCCCAGATTGCCTGTCTCACCCAATCCGAATACGCGGCGTCAGTAAAGACTTCCTCTTCCTCCTCCCAATCCAAATCGGAAAAGGGGCTGGGCATGTGGGGATTCACTATGGACCACACTACAAATACCTGTTCCCCGATTTTCAGACCCTGTCTGGCAATCAGCCAGCGCAAGGCGCTGTGAGCCTTCTGGGATATCTCATAACCCACGGAAGCCACCTGGGTACTCTCACGGAACCGCCCCTTGAAGGTCAGTACACCCGATGCGTCGTTGGCGGAAATCAGCTTGGCTTTGTCGGCAGTATTCCGTATTTTGGCCGGGTGTTTCTCGGAACAGGGCACGACCTCGCCGGAAACATAGCATAATTCCCTGCTGTCCTGACTGGACAGATAATATTTTATGTAGCTGTCAAATACCTGCCCGTCGCAGTACAGTCTGCTCTCAGGCTCTCCCGGAACCTCTACCGCAAAGCGTACAAACCAGTTCTCCAGCGCCACTCCCTGCTGTTTTTCCGCCTTGATCCTGCCGTTCTCGAAGGTAAAAAAACCGGCCTCCCGTAGATCCTCCATGAGTCTGCGTTCCCTCAGATACCCATATACACACTTGATCTGGGGCAGACTGTAATCTGACTGGACCCATGCGCCCAACTGCGCAATATAGATTTCAAATTTATCCCCTTTGCTGCCCGGTACAAAATCTCCATAGTCCCCGGCGATATATTCCAGCTTGTCACACAGCGGATGGGGAAAAATGGCTTTGCCGCTCCTGCTGCCGGAATCCTCTGTGACCGGGATCACCGTGACCGCATCCTCCTTGTCCACCAGACTGGCTCTGGAAAATTTTCCCTCCTCATCCAGAACCACCTCCAGTTGGGCATTCTGGGTCAGATGAGCGATGGGCAAAAGCTGGGAATCGCTCTTGCAGGCCTCATAGGTAAGGTACAAATCATTCAGAAAACTCATCCAGCGCACCTCCCCCCGCCAATGTCGCATTCCCTTTTTCCAGGCTGAACTCCCTGGGTTTTCGATCCGTCAGAATCCGGCGTATGGCACATTCTTCCGGGGCCGGAAACGTAATAATCCCTTTCTTCATCACCGGGCGAAAAAACCTGGCCGTCAGCTTATTCTTCTCCTCCTGCCGCACCGCCTCATCGGGATAGGTAAACCCATGAAACATCAGACCCAGCGGAAATTCATCGACCTCGTCATACGCTCCCGGGCCGCTTTCAAAATCCAAAGGCTCCACATAGCCCTGGCACTCTCTGGTCCCCAGGAAAATATCTCTCCTGCCTCCTTTTTCCAGCGCCCTTCTGGCAATAAAAAAGTGTTTGTTCTCATCCCTGTCCCTGACCAGGTCAGGTCGGTTCTCATTCCACACAAAATGCGCCTGCACCCGGTATTCCACATCTGAGAGATAGGTGTAGATCGACAGGGTGTTGCCCCCGCCGTAGTCGATGGGCCTGACGGCCTGGGATTCCGAACGGATGGGTTTCATAACCCGCACCCTGTCTACGACCCAGACCAGCGTAGGTTTCCAGTAGATACTTTCCAGCACTCCTTTCAGCGCCTGGTAGGTGGGAACCTGGTAGGTAAATTTCTCTCCCCCCATCTTGCTGACAGGATCCGTAAAAAGCGCCCGGCGCCCTGTCAGCGCAAATGTAATGCTATTCTCTTTTTCCATGCTCCTCCTTTCCGTCCAATACAACTGACTGTATTGCTTCCCTCCTGCTCCCTTCCATTCCGCAGATTCCCATTGATCTCCCAATCCGATGCGGAAAGACATTGAACAGGCTGTAACCGTTTCTAAAACATATGAATCAGCATATTACTGCTGATTTCCCCGGTAATACCGGCCTTTTCATCATAATACATCTCGTTCAGGACGTACATTCCCATTTTATCCTCCCACTGTATGGCCCCCTTTCCCAGCTTCTCTATTTCATAATTCTGCAGATTAACCACATATTGCTGTGCTTCCTTTAACAGGCTCCTTATATACTTGTAGTCTGTCTTTCCTGGTTTGGTATTTCTCTGGATCTCCTCCCAGATCTCCTTCCCCCGGCCCCTGGGCACAAATACGGAATTCCCACGCTCCTCTATGACGCTGAAATGTTCTGCCGCTGTTTTAAACGCCTGATTTAATACTTTCTTCTCATAAACTTTGTGCGCCTCGCCCGACCTCACCAGATCCACATTATCTGCCAACCAGTCATAGAGGGAAACCTTGTTTTGTCCCGGTATGAGATAAACCATTTCTTCCTTTCTATTCCAGAAATAGTATGAAAAATAAGTGTGTATTGCCTCTTGGGACAGCAATTCACCCCCGAAGCGTGCCCTGTTTTTCTCAAATTCCCCCAGTATCCTTCGGGACGATTCCGCTCCCTTCCTGATGTCTCTCAAATGTGCCAGTGATTCCAGTTCCTGACAGGGATTGACAATATAGGTGGTCTCCACCCCCCGCAGCCCTTCCCTGTTGCACCGCCCCGCCGCCTGGACTATGGAATCCATTCCCGCCAGGGATCGAACCACGCAGGAAAAATCAAAATCTATGCCGGCCTCAATCAGGGATGTACTGACCACTATGATTTTTTCTCCGCAAGACAAGTCTCCTCGGATTTTTTCAATAATGCTTTTCCTGTGCGCCGCATATAGTTTTGTGGACAGGTAATACACTTTATATGCCTCCCCCGCCCGCTTTGCCAATTCACTGTAAACAGCCAGCGCGCAGTCTCTGGTGTTCAGGATTGCCAGCGCGTTTCCGCTCTCTTCCGCCTTTTCCCAGACGAAATCTGCCAGTTCCTTTTGGGTATAACCCACCGCCTTCAGCCGGGGTTCTATCTGCACCCGCCGGAAGACTTCCCCCGCTTCCGGGGGGAGCTCTGCCAGGGCCGCAGGTTCCGCCATTTTGACGGGATAAACCGGTTTTACCGTCTCCCCCAGCAGAGGTTGGGTGGCGGTGCACAGGACGCATGTGCACCCGCAGAGCTGTGTCAGATAATTGATCAGACTGTTAAACAGGGCGATCTGCTTTACAGGCAGGGTCTGCACCTCGTCAAAGATAAGCACCGCGTTTTGGAACTGATGGGCCGGGCGCAGATTTCTGGTCCCCCGGGCAAAAAATGTATTCAGAAAACGCACCATAGTGGTCAGTACTATGGGCTCCGTCATCCTCTGTGCCCAGAAGTCCCCGTCGGCGGCGGGTTCTTCCTCCCCGCTCCATGAGGCGCCTGACCTATTTTCCCCCTTTTTATACTCTGCCTGGGAATGAAGTTCCAAAATACCGTTTTCCACCAGTTCGTCAGTGCCTTCCCTATTGCCGGCTGCAAGCGCTTTCTTTATGCTTTTGGCCGTCTGGTCAATGATGGACAGGTAGGGAATGATGTAGAATATTCTCTCTTTGCCCTGCCGGATGCAATGCGTCAGGGCAAAGCGGGTCACCGCCAGGGTTTTACCGGCCCCGGTGGGGCAGGACAGGGTATAGACCCCTCCCTCTCTGGCCCCTGCCTCCTTACATTGTTCGGAGATGCGATTTCTCCATACATTGATGGGTTTGGAGGAGCGGTTCATTTCCCTCAGTCCATTTTCCAAATTGTCCAGAAAATATGTAAACAGCTTTTCCCTGGAAAGATTTTCATCGTCTTCCCCATCCAGATCCCCAAAGTCCAACTGTCCCCCTGCGCCGCTGATGGCACTGTCCAGCCAGTCGGCGTCAATCAGAGCTGACAGCAGCATCTTCTCCGCCATGCCCAGGAAAAATTCCATCTCTTTCTGGGCTCTTACGCATTGTTTCACCCTGTTTACAAATGCTTCCGCCTCCCCGTATGCCTGCTCCAAAAGTTTCTCAAAGTCCTCTCGGGAGATAATTTCACTCCAAAAATATGTCTCTATTTCCGATAATTCCGCCTCTTCACATTGAAGCCTGGCCTTATACCCATCCTCCAGCCGGGGGGATATATTGTCCGGCAGTGCCGCGTGATGGGAAAAAATGGCTTCACATATGGCCTGTAAAGCGAAATTCTTGTAAAAATTGTCTGTCTTGCCTCCCCATCTGCTAAGCAGCACCGCACCTGCAGAGGCATGTCCCCCTTTCTGTCCCGGATCCGGCCGTCCTTCCCGTATGGCCTCCATCCTGCCCTGAAAAGCCGACCCGGCTTTGCCCGCATCGTGCAGAATACCCGCCAGATATCCCATGGCCGCACAGCCCATTTTCCCCATATACCCTTTGCATAATGCGGCTGTATGGAATAAATGCTCTTTTAAGTCCTGTTCAAATATTTCGTTTTCTGTCCTGGTTATATGCGCAGTCTTTGCATTCACTTTTGTATCCCCCATGCCGGATTGTATTTGTTTAATTTAGAACCGCATTATATGAATTCTCATAACTGTATTTTTATGTTAGCACATGCGAATATGTTTTTCAATATTAGAATAAATATTTTATTACATTTTTATTGAATCACTTTTTGAACATGTACTTTCAAAATAATTTACTTTTATGTATTTACATGCTAAAATGAATATGCCAGTGAAAACTGAGGGTTGAAAAAATAAGAATGTAATAAAAAAGAGTTTGCTTATCCTATTATGGAAAGAAAACTCTTTTTTGCCTAATCATTAACCTCGATCCAAAATCTTTTCATCTTACATCCATCAACTTCTATGGTTTCCTCATAAACACCGCCGTTAGCAAGTATGGTTTTTTCGCTGGCCATGTTCTTTACATCACATGTAATAAGAAGTTTGGAAATTCCTAATGCTTTCGCATTTCGTATATTCAGGCGAAGCATTTCCCTGGCATATCCTTTGCCTCGTTCAGAAGGACGTACCGAATATCCACAATGTCCTCCCCATGTTCCAAGAATTGGATGATTTATATGGTGACGCAAGTCTATAATACCTATAACTCTGTTATCATTTCTCCGAACGGCTAAATACATATTGGAAGGAACCGATGTGCCTGCCTTAACACATGTTTCTTCACTCATTCTGAGCTCACACATTTTGATCCACTCTTCAGCGGACACACTTACATCCAATGATATACAGCCTGCAAACTGGTCTTCACTCTCTGCGTCACAATCTAAAATTTCCTGACGAAAATCCCATATATCGTCGGCATACTCCATTCCCGGTTTTATCAATTCAATTTGCTCCATTCCAATTCCCCTCGCCTCAAATGCTTAAAATTGATTCTCCGCAAAAAATCTATAATAAACCCAACATTCAATAATTTTCCAGTTAATTCTGAAAAATCTTGATAGTAAGACTGTTAGTATCACTATTTATTCTTGGCAAGCCGTTTAATATCAAAGTTTTCATAATCGTTTCCACCGCTGCATTCAAATTTGCCGCATTCTATATCCTTTAGATTATACCGCTCAGACGTAATTTTATCTACTATTATTGCACATTCCGCTAAAAAACGATCTCTTTTTCCGGTATTCAGTCGGCGTTAAATGATAATGCTTTTTAAATAATCTGCAAAAATAGTCTACATTATTAAATCCTGTTTCGTCAGAAATAGTACTGATTTTTTTCTCGGTCTTTGAAAGTAATCGGGCGGCTTCATTTAAACGATAATTGATAAGGTAGTTTATCGGAGTAATGTGTAAATATTTATGGAAAAGGTTTAATACGGTACTTTTGCTGATCCTTGCATGCCCTGCAATGTCCTCTAATGAAATATCATGGGAATAATTCTGATGAACGTACTGCATCATCAACTGTAATCTTGCCTGCGAAGAAGCTGAATCATTTATATGGTCTTTCGTATATGTAATATCCGCATTTTCATATATCTCCAACCAAAGCCTTTGAATGAGAGATGCAGTGGCAAGTTCGCAGGATGAGACCCCCTCCTGCACAGCAATGATCTGCCTGATAATGGATAAAGCCTCCGCCTGCCAGGGAACTTCCGCATCAAAAATCAGGAAAAATAAGGAGGAAGAAATAATCGGTAAAATATATTTTTGATATATAAAACTATCTTCCGCAGCAATAAAAGAAGGCAAACATAAAAAATTTGGAATAACAGCTTCAGCTGGAGAATAGAAGCGATGAAGGATTTTAGAATTAATGAATACGCCATTTCCTTCCGCTAAAATAAACTGTTTTTCTCCAATCCAAAAAGTCACAGTTCCTGATTCAATATAAACAAACTCCAATTCGGTATGCCAGTGCCATTCAATACAGTTAAAGTCAAACAGGGCTAAATTGTCATAATAAAAGTGAAAGGGGTAGCCAATGCTTCCATGCTTTACCGTTTCCATCAAGTTTTCATCTGTCACAATCTTGTTATACGATGTATTGAAATTCATAAGCGAACCCTCTCCCGATATACGTTCTTACGATATTATACAATAAATATCGGATATAAATCAATGAAAAGCGAAGTTCCATAGTATATAATTCAAAAAAGGAAGCAAGGTGGCGAAACGCGGAATTTAAATGACAGTATGAAAGCGACATAAAAATATGCATTAGAAGGATGTTGATCGCCACAAAAAAAGGGAAGAAGGGAACAAAGGTATTATGCCAAATTATCAAAGAACAAAAACCGCCTGTTACTTAGGATTTATTACGCAGGCAATAGCTGCTAACTTTGCGCCGCTGCTGTTTTTAAAATTTCATTATGATTACAATATTTCTCTTGGAAATATTGCATTGATTTCTACATGTTTTTTCTTTACTCAGCTTTTAGTGGATTTGTTCTGTGCAAAATATGTGGACAGGATTGGATATCGTGCATGTATCGTAGCCTCCGAAATATGTGCCGCGGCCGGACTGATTGGTCTGGCATTTCTGCCGGATATATTACCCATTCCGTTTCTTGGAATCATTTGCAGTGTAATCATGTATGCAATCGGAAGCGGATTGATTGAAGTACTCTGCAGCCCTATTGTAGAAGCATGTCCGTTTGAGAATAAAGAAGCGACAATGAGTTTGCTCCACTCTTTCTACTGTTGGGGGGCAGTGGGAACGATCTTGATATCTACCCTGTTTTTCCTGATATTCGGAATGAATAGTTGGAAGTGGCTGGCTGTACTATGGGCCCTTATTCCTGCAGTCAATATCTATAATTTTGCAACATGCCCAATTAAACATTTAGTAGCTGAAGGGAATGGAATGGGAATAAAAAAATTATTTCAAACACCATTATTCTGGCTGGCGGTATGTTTGATGATCTGCTCTGGTGCATCAGAACTTGCTATGGCACAATGGGCGTCGGCATATGCAGAAGCAGCATTGGGGTTATCGAAAACGATAGGAGATTTAGCTGGTCCCTGTATGTTTGCGGTTACAATGGGAATAAGCCGTGTAATATTCGGAAAATATGGTGACAAAATGGATTTGATGAAATTTATGACAGGTTCCGGAATCTTATGTGTTATATGTTATCTTTTCGCTTCATTATCGGCAAATCCATTGATAGGCCTTATTGGCTGTATTGCATGTGGCTTTTCTGTTGGTATTATGTGGCCCGGGACAATTAGTATTTCATCTGAGAAATTCCCTGCAGGCGGAACGGCTATGTTTGCGCTGCTGGCTATGGCAGGAGATTTGGGCGGAAGCATTGGACCTGGTATAGTTGGCCGTGTTACACAATATGCGGGAGATAATATTCGTGCAGGCATAAGCGTTGGTCTTGTATTTCCAATCATTCTGTTAGTAATGCTTTTTATTCTTGGCAGACAAAAGAAACAGGCTAAATATTAAATCAACATACTAAGGAATGGCACTGGAGTGTCATTCCTTGCCCCATTCCCCACCTGTTGAAATCCTCATATATCGGAATTGCTTCCCCTTAACAAGCCGTACAAACTCATCCGTTTCCCAGTTCCATCAATTTAATATAATGAGGTATATCCTCCTTACAGGGATGCAGTCTAAACGGTGCGCCGCAGCATCCGCAATGCCATTTTTCCTGCCCTTCAAACCTGTAATCCACCCCGCTCCTGCAGGTCCCGTTGATCCTGTTCCGGCATCCGCTGTCGCTGTGGCGGAACATTTCCGCGATTCTGTCAGGACATTGCCTCAGATATTCCAGACAGTTCTCCGCATTCCTGATTCTCAATTCCAGACACAAATTCCCTCTGTCAGAATTCAAAGCATACGCATATACTTTTGATTTTCCCCGGTAATATCTTACGGAAGGCCCCTCGTTGAAATCTCCCTTTTTCATTGCATACCCCATCCCGGTCAGCAGGCGGTCCATCATGCAGATTAATTCTCTGTCCGCTTCGCTGTGCATCTTATCCCCCACATAGTCACAGCCTTGGGCCAGCGTGCAGGTATTCATATCCTCAGCCAGCAATTTATAGTTCCATCCGATGAACCCATTTACAAACATATTCATATGAGAGAAATCATTTTTTACATCCTTCATTTGTGTGTTTTTTACCTTTTGAGCAAGGAGAAACAGAACTTCCACCACATTGGGATCATCCGGATATTCAACTTCAAGAGAAGATCCGGATGATAATTGATAATTCTTTATCCCGGAAAATATAAAGCCATAGTCCTCCAGGGCCTTGAGCAGGGAGCCTGTCTTTTTTACCCGGTTGATCCTCCGAATCTCCTCCGTATCCGCCGCCAGTCGTTTTTCCTTCCATTCACCGCAGGAAAACAGGCAAAGCAGGAAATAGAACAGATTCCAGGGCGCTGTTCGGGCTTCCCGAGCCTGCTTTGAAAAATAATCGTACTCTCCTGTTCTGTACAAAGGCATGCCAAAGTTTTCCGGCGTCTCAGCCATGTCGGAATATATTTGCCAAAACATTTGTCCAATCTCCCTGAAAGCGCGTTCAAATTCCTCCTGCGTAAGGGTCCGCAGAAAATCCGAATGGATCGGCAACTCCTTGGGAATATCTACCAGTTCATTGCGGCGTATTATAGCCCATTCGCTGACTGAATATGTATCCTTCATCCTTCTTTCCTCCAATGCCGGGACCGTATTTTGATGGGAACAAAGATTTCCATCTGATGATACCCCAGCGCCTGCCTGATCTCCTCCGTGGGGTTGACCATATGTCCCATGGTTCTGTGTCCCGGGCGCTCGTCCGATTCAAATCCGCTCTCCTCCAGCCACTTCCGTATCCCTTCATAAATCCTGCCGCCAATATCATCATCCCCGTCCACAGACATGGCGGAGGCATACAGTCCCCCCTCAAATGTAATCAGGTCATAGGGAGCCGTGTCTTCCTGTGTGACCCCTTCCAACTGCCTCCTGATCATACAATCTGTACGTGTAATCGCTGCTCCGCGTGCTGCTCAGCAATCCCATATCCTCATAATACCGTAGCGTGCGGGCAGAGACATCATATTTTGATGATATTTCCCTTATTTTAATTAGTTCCCCCATAAAAAATCCTCCCTCCTGCATTTCTATATTTATAGTATAAACGCTTCCCCAACGGCAGAGTCAAGTAAAAAGCGTCTGCAAAAGAATTTTCCCAGCGGAAACAGTCAAACACCGCTTTTAAAAAAAACCATTTTTGCTATAATAGCTATAATATAAGAAAAACTGCGCAGCAAGCCGGCACGGCGGAAAGGAAAATATGACAGAGCGATTTGAATACGATGAAATACTTCATGAACTGCCTGAAAAGGGCGGAGCCTATGTAATATTCCCTTGGGATATCAGGGAAAAATTCGGCAAGGGACGAATCAGGGTACATGCCCTGTTTGACGGCCAGCCCTACGACGGCAGTATCGTGAATATGGGCGTAAAAACGCCGGATGGAAACATATGCTATATTATAGGCGTGCTGAAATCCATCCGCCAGAAAATCGGCAAAAAGGACGGCGATATGATTCATATTGTCATAGAAATCATGTAGTGAAATTGTGAGTTGAGCATCCAGAGGATTTATGCCAAAATAGGGAAAGACAAATTTATATCAATTAATTTTCATTGATTAAATCTGATAAAAGTACCTCCCGCACCACTCCCGAAACCAACTCCCTGGCTGAAAGTATCCCGGAAAATGACGAATGTTCCCCGTAGGATAATTCCCAGTGAATGGTATGGAATATTTTTTCCATCACGGGTATTTTTTCTTTCCCGCTGTACACAAGCTCCCTGTCCGCATCCTGTGTGACATAAAGTTGCAGTTCTTCCTTTATGCCGGATACATCCAGTTTGTAGATATAACCCGATGAGATGGACTGCAGGGGTGCCACATGCCGAAATGCTTCCACATTGTGCCGCAGATGCGCTTCCTTTAAGGGCAATGTCAGCCTGTCAGAATCACTATACCACTCATCGTAATCTATATTATATTTACTGGATACCAATTCCATATTGTGTTCCAGCAATGTCCTTTCAAAATATGCGCCCACTTCCCGGAATCTGTCAATTACAAACAGGGAAGAAATACCAATCCACGGAGACATAAACACCTGGCCTGTCATTTCCGCCGAAAGGTATTCGGCTTTGATATCCCATGGTGCTGAAAAATACATTACATCAGGAATCTGAATACCGCATTCACTCATATGTTTCCTTCTCCCAAATAGTCTCCTGGTACACTGCTGTGCGGATCCCTGCGTATCCGCTCTCCCCTCCGTGAACATTACCATTATACATTATTTGTCCGGGAAAGACAATATCTATGTAATGCCCTGTTCGACGGCTGTAGTGAAATTGTGTCTGTTTTTCCTGCAATTTATGAATTGAACATTCCGAGGATTTATGCTAAGATGGGGAAAGACAGGAGTAGGCACTCACGAATGGTTTGCACCTGACTGAATCATTTCTCCTGTTCGAAAATGAATGAGAGGAAGATGAAATCATGAAGTCTATCAAATCAAAAATCCAAATCAGTATGCTGTCGGTAATGTTGGTCGGATCAGTGCTGATCGGCGTGATCACAGCCCTGCTAAACGCCGCCGGAATCGATGATATGATGACAAAGACCCTGGGACCGGCCACACAGATGGCGGCGGACGCAGTGGAGTGGCGTATGGATAATTACTGGACCGCCCTGCAGGAGGCTGCCGCTTCCGATATTTTCCGCGAATCCGCCCCGGACGCCCCGGAGTTGGTTCCTGTCCGGGATGAAATCGCCAGCCGCAACGGATTTATATACACCGGTAAGATGGATGCCGACGGTTTATCCTCCACCGGCTACAGCTACGCTGAAGAAGAATATTTCCAGCAGTGCAAAGAAAACATGAAACCCTATATTTCCGACATTATGAATGACGGTCAGCGGATGATCTTCCTGCTGGAGGTTCCCATCATCATCGACGGTCGTTTTGAGGGTGTGGTTTACGGCGGCATCAATGCCGATTTCCTGTCGGATATTGTAGTCAATCTGTCCATGGGCAATGACGGCGTAGCCTATATCCTGGACAACAAAGGCAATGTGATCGGCCACCGGGAGCGCTCCGTGGTGGAAAGCGGCTCCAATATGATTGAAGCCGCTAAGACGGATGCCAGCGTGGCGGATGTAGCCGCGGTGAATCAGCGCATGATTCAGGGAGAAACCGGTTTCGGCGCCTATAATTTTTATGGCGACAATAAGTTTGTGGGCTTTGCTCCCATTGATGGCAACCAGGAATGGAGCATCGCCATCGAGGCCAGTCAAAGAGAGTTTAAATCTACTCTGGACCGAAGCATCCTGCTCACAATCCTTGTCGTGTTTCTTGTGGTGCTGGCCACTTTCCCGGTAGCGGTGTTGGTGGGAAGATCCATCTCCGGCCCGATCCGCGCCTGTGTCCTCCGGCTGGAAAAGCTGGCCGAGGGTGATTTACATACCGCTTCCCCGGTGGTAAGGTCCCGGGATGAGACTGCCGAGTTGACAAAGGCTTTGGATACCACCATGCACCGTCTGAATGATGTAGTACAGGATGTATCCCACCATCTGGGCAAGATGGGACAGGGGGATTTCCGCGAAAATATCACCCGCACATACCGGGGAGATTTTGTGGCCATCGAAAAATCCATGAAGGCAATCCACGGTTCCCTGAGAGATACGCTCCTTCAGATCAGCCAATCCGCCGAAACGGTGGCTTCCAGCGCCGGTCAGGTATCCACGGGAGCCCAGTCCCTGAGCCAGGGAGCCACAGAACAGGCCAGCGCTATCCACGAACTTTCCTCCACTGTGACCGGTATTGCGCAGAATGCCCGGCAGACTGCGGCAGCGGCGGAGGAAGCGGGACTCTTTGCGAATCAGGCTGACGCGCAGTTGGGGATCAGCGTCGATTATGTCAAAGAACTGAACAGCGCAATGGAGAAAATCTCCAGCTCCTCCGCGGAAATCAGCAAAATCATCAGTACCATAGAAAGTATCGCTTTTCAGACCAATATATTGGCCCTTAATGCCTCTGTGGAAGCCGCGCGGGCGGGCAGTGCCGGAAAAGGCTTTGCCGTGGTGTCCAGTGAAGTGCGCAGTCTGGCTTCCAAATCCGACGAAGCTGCCAAAGCCACCAAAGAACTCATTGAAAGCTCTATTGCCACCGTAATGGAGGGCAGCCAGGTCGTGAGCAGAGTAACGGAGTCATTGAATAAGGCAAATTCCATAGCCCAGAATGTATCCGTTAAAATGAATGTGGTGGTAGAGGCCGTGGAGAGCCAGACCGAAGCCATTTCCCAGGTTACAGATGGAATTAACCAGATTTCCTCCGTAGTCCAGGATACCTCCTCCACTTCGGTGGAGAGCGCCGCCACTTCGCAGGAACTGTCTAAACAGTCCCTGCTGATGAATAATCTGGTGCGCAAATTCCGCCTGAACTAGTCTGTGAAATGAACCGTCAGCATTCCGCCTTTTGTCCTGCATTGCTTTCATAATACTGGGCCTGGGCTGTATACAGAGCGTAATACAGCCCTTCCCGGTCCGCCATCAGGGCCCCGTGGCTCCCCCGCTGTACCGCCTTTCCCTGGTCAAACACCACGATATCGTCGCAGAAACGGCAGGAGGAAAGCCTGTGGCTGATATAGATGGCCGTTTTGCCCTGCACCATCTCATCAAAGGCGGAGTATACCTCATACTCCGCAACCGGGTCCAGGGCAGCGGTGGGCTCATCCAGCAGGATAAACGGAGAGTCCTTATACAAGGCCCTGGCAATGGCGATTTTCTGCCGCTCCCCCCCTGAAAAGAGAATGCCTTCCTCGTCAAAACCTTTGCCGATCAGGCTTTCTATTCCGCCGGCTAATCCCTTCAGCCGTTCTCCAAATCCCGCCTGTATAAGGCTGTCCCGCACCTTTCTCCCATCGTACTGCCTCCCTGCCGCCACATTCTCCGCTATGGAGTAATCAAACAGGGAAAAGTCCTGAAACACCACAGAAAAGAGCTGCATATATTCACTGTAGTCAAACTTGCGGATGTCCACTCCGTTTAAGTAGATTGCCCCCTCCGTGGGCTCATACAATCTGCAGAGCAGCTTGATCATGGTGGTTTTGCCCGACCCGTTCCTGCCCACCACAGCCATGCGCTCACCGATCCGCAGCTTCAGGTTAAAATGGCGCAGCGCGTATTCTTCCCGTCCCGGATATCGGAAAGATACATCCCGAAACTCCACCTCGTACTCATTGTCGCTCCGTTTCTCCACCGGCAGTGTTCCCTCGTGAAAACTTCCCTGAATATCCAGAAATTCAAAAGTAGTACTCTGCCTGCGGGCAACCAGAAGGAATGCCTGGGCGTCATGCAGTATATTCTGGACAGAGTTTGTCAGCCTCTCAAAGCAGGCCACATACCGGACCAGCATGCCCGCGGCAATACCGCCACCCGCCGCGATCAGGGTGAGAAAGAGATAGCAGACGCCCCTGACGCCGGCATTTAAAATATTGACCACAAACTCCCGGCGTCCGCTGGTACCCGCCACCAGTTTATCCTTGTATTTCAAAAATTCCCGGCCATGGACAAAGGTATATTCCTTCAGCAAATCCTCTACATCATACAGCTTCACATCCTTGCGATTCTCCATGGAAACTCCGTCGTACACCGCATAGTACCACATCAGATTGGTTTCCTCGGGTTTGTCATTGGTCCAGAGCGCCATATATTCCGTGATTTTTTTCCCAAAATAACTCTCTCCCAGGCCGTTGCAGAGAATAATCAGCACCAGCACCGCAAAAAAGACATAAGTCAATGTGTTTCCCTTCGTAAGCAGTTGATGCAGAACAGGGAGCAGCATTCCCACCGCGAAAAGGGCGTTAAACATCTGATAACACAGCTTTTCAAGATTATCAAAACCTCCGTGGATTCCGCTTCCCCAGCGATTGTCCTCTTCCATGCGGCTGTACAGTTTGTTCACATAGGGACTGTCCAGATCCGGGTAGTTCATCTCCATATTTTTAATCGCCATTCGGGCGTCCAGAAGTTCCCAGGAATGGCTTTTGATCACTTCACTTTCATTGGAAAGTTTTCCCATAAGAAGATACAGCACCAATGTGGCCAGCATCCACAACATCACTCTGGGAATCAGGATTTCGGCGGAAGTCCCCTCCTGCAGCGCGCTCAGCACCATTGTGGAAATATAGATACCGATATAACCTACGGAAACGCTGCACAGCTGCTTCATAACAGTGACCACGATAAAAGTGGGCGCCAGCAGATGGATCTCTTTAAGCAAGCGTGATACCGCCGCCTTCTTTTCCCGAAAAGTCAGCTTTTCCGTTATGTCCTTACTATTCACCTGCATAGCCGGCCTCCTCTCTCATCTGGGCGTCCTCTGTCTGATTGTAATAATAACTCTGCAATTCATATAGTTTGGCATACTCACCGCCCTTTTCCAGCAATTCCTGGTGGCTGCCCTGCTCTATGATCCGTCCGTCCTGCAAAAACATGATCCAGTCCGAGAACTGGGTGCTGGCCAGACGGTGGGAGATAAACAGCGCCGTCCTGTTCTGGCACAGTTTCTGATAGGATTCATAGACCTCCTGCTCGGCCAGCGGATCCAGAGCCGCCGTAGGTTCGTCCAGAAGCAGCACCGGCGCGTCCTTATACAATGCCCGCGCCAACAGGAATTTCTGTTCCTGTCCTCCGGACAGATAAATCCCGTCCTCCACCAGCCGGTCCGTCATGTAGCTGTCCAGGGTAATATTCCGCTGGGCGAAATCCTCGTCAAGCCCCGCCAGGCTGAGCATCTGCTCCACCCTCTTCCTGTCCAAGTCCCGCTTCGGTTTCAGGGCGATATTCTCATCTATCATGGCGGGCAATATCATGGTTTCCTGGAACACGGCGGAATAGAGGCGGTAAATATCGCTTTTTCTGAGTTTTGTAATGTCCGTGCCGTTGAGCAGAATTTTTCCGCCGGAAGGTTCATACATCCCCATCATCAGCTTCAGCAGCGTGCTCTTTCCTGCCCCGTTAAGTCCCACCAGCGCCACATGCTCCCCTTTCCGGATATGGAAACTCAGATCGGAAATCACTTCTTTATCGCTTCCCGGGTATGCAAAACTCACATGTTCAAAGGCAATCTCCACCCCTTCAGAGACATTCTGCAGTTCACATTCCCCACTGTCCGCATCCTCCGCCGGAATATCCAGAAAGGATCGCAGATCGTTCATTTTTACATTGGCGGTCTTGAGCATACTCATCTGGTCCACCAGGCCGGTGATCCATGCGGAAAAGCCTGTAATGGCGCCGAAAAACAGCATAAAGTCTCCCATACCGATCTTCCCCTGCAGGGTCTGTACAATCAGATAGGCATATGCGAATCCGTCCCGGAGAAAGTTCAGTCCACAGCCCACCAGATGCGTCTCGTATTCCTTTCTGCGGCGGATTTTCAGGATTTCCCTCTCCTCCCCCTGGAATCTCTGGATCTGTCCTATCAGCCAGTTCTTCATACTATAGACCCGGACATCCTTTCCGGTCCGGCTGTTCCTGCATCCCCCGATGGTGTAATACAGCCGCTTCTCCGCCACCGCATACGCATCTCTGGTGCGCTCATAACAGATATTTTCCCGATGCCTGAAAAAATAGGTTACCAGCGAAGTAAGAAGCAGCAATAGGATCACCAGAATATGCAGCCTGGCCAATATACCCGAGTACAAAAAGAAGCAGGCCACTCCTGTCACCAGCCTCGGTATCTGATCAAAAAACACAGAAGGGCCGCTGGCATCCCCGCTGCGCACCGCGTTTATGGCGCGCCTGTACAGTTTGTAGAAATCACTGTCCTCGGTGTAGGAATATTTACATTGCAGAGATACCAGAAACAGCCTCTGGATGAAAAAGGTGTTTCTACACCCATTGTGATGTAAGTAAGCTCTCTTGGACAGATCGCCGTGAACCCCCTGCAGGATCAGCATACAGCCCACCATACTGCCCAGAACCTGCAGCACCCTCATCGCATCCGCCCTTTGCAGCAGCAAATCCACCGCCACCTTGGGCAGATAGATTCCAAACACCGGCAGGGCAATCCCTGTCAGCGTGGTAATCCCCAGAAACAGCAGTATCCTTTTGTCCCATTTCCAGCTTTCCTTTGCCAGATACCATGCGTTTTGCACCATCTTGTCGTTTCTTTGTCTGATTTCGTCCATCCACATCGCCTCCCATACGGATCTCTGTATACCATTGTTTTTTCATTCATGCCGGACATTTCCCCGGCAGTCGGTAAAGCAGTGCCTCCGGTCATTGTACACAACGATTCTAACACAGCGGGTAACAGAGCGGAAAAAAAGTGCACAAAAGGGTTTCTTCTGCGCACCAATGGTTTCCTTATGTCAGCGGCAGCATGATCTCGGTGGCAAAAACCCCTTCCTCGTGCTGCCTGTTCAAAAATCCGTTATATTTTTTCACTGTCCGGTCAATCCTCCTTAAGCCGAAACCATGATTTCCGCGCTTGGTTGACAGATATTGTCCCCCCTTCTGGCTGATCTGATCCCCCATGGAGTTGGATACATAGATATAAAGCTGCTGCTTTAATACCTCCATATACACACGGATAAACTGCCTTTCTTCTGTTATTTTTCCGCATCCCTCCATGGCATTGTCCAGCAGATTACCGATAATCACACACAAATCCACCTCATTTATCGCCAGCCGCTCCGGCACCACTGCCTTGGCGTTCACCCGGATTCCCCGGGCCTTTGCCACCGCCAGCTTGGCGTTCAGCATAGCGTCCACCCGCACATTTCCCGTTTTCAGTACGGTATCCATCTCCGTAAGATCCGTATCCAGATCTCCCAGATAGTCGTCCAGTTCCTGATACTGTCCCAGAGCAAGGTGGGCTTTCATGGTCTGGATATGATGCTTATAGTCATGTCTCCAGCCCCGCATCTGCTGGTACATATTCTCCACCTCTTCATAATGTTTTTCCGCCAGATCACTCTGAATAGCCGCCATCCGCCGATTCATCAGCCACATGAACAGGGCGCAGCACAGGAATGTAAGCAGGATGACTCCCCCGATTCCCAAAACAATCACCAGTCCGTAATGCATTCTTAGTAACCCTCTGTTTTCTTTTTGCTGTAGAAACGGATAAAAGCCCGATTCACATCTTTACTGTTTTTTCTGCTCAGAGGAATCTGCCTCCCGTCGTCCAGAATCACCGCCTCCTTCTCCAGATGCGACACATAGAGCAAATTTACCAGATAGGATCTGTGGCAGGAGCAGAACGCCTCCTCTGGCAGTCTCTCTTTCCAGACATTGATGCCCTCCCTGACCACATAACATTTATCCTCCGTATGCAATTCTGTATTATGGACGGCGGCCTCTATATAAACAATATCCTCCGGCATAAGCCGCAGCGTTATGCGATTGCTTTTCTCACTGCCCACCAGTTCCCTGGCCTCCGTCAAAATCGCCTCCCGTTTTTCCTGTTCCCGGAAACGTGTGAAAACCCGTTCCATGCAGGATCCGATCTTCACCGGGTCCACAGGTTTGATCAGATAGTGCAGGGCTTCCACCTCATATCCCTCCAGTAGATAGTCCGTTACCCCCGTCACAAATACAAGCCCAACCCTCCTGTTCTCCGTTCGGATTCTCCGCGCCAGTTCCACTCCGTTCAGGCCCGGCATCTGTATGTCAAAAAACAGGACATCCCATGCCTGGTCCTGTTCCCACTCAAATAGAAATGCCGCCGCGTTGGGAAACTCCCTGATACAAAATTCCACCTTATTCTCCTTCAGCCATGCTTCCAGGAAACCCGTGAGAACGGCGGCATGCACTTTTTCGTCCTCCACCACGGCTATCTTCATTTTTCCTTCCATTTTCTTACTGTCACCTTTTATGGATACACCGGCCCAGTATTCTATCGGATATCACTTCTGTTGGGCCCATTGACTTTGCGCAGCACTTCTGTGCAATTACAGCTTATTTTACCCCATTTTCCCGTGAAAGTAAACCTTACGCTTTTAATATAAAAACGGCAATGGCAAATTCCTTCCCGAATCTACCATTGCCGCCTTATATATCAATGACTGACGCTATGCGATATCCTCCATCTGTGCCGTATACAGCCTGTAATAATACCCTCGCTTTGCCATCAGTTCCTCATGGGTGCCACACTCCATGATACCCCCCTGATCAATGTACATAATCTTGTCACAGTTCTTGATGGTGGACAGACGATGAGCGATGATAAAGGAAGTCCTGCCCTGCAGCATGGCATTCAAACCCTGCTGCAGCGCCCGCTCAGTCTGTACGTCAATGCTGGAAGTAGCCTCGTCCAGTACCAGGATGGAGGGATCTGACAGCAGTGTTCTGGCAAAGGAGATCAACTGCTTCTGCCCCTGGGACAGCAGAGAGCCCCGCTCCTTCACCTCCGTCTGATAGCCGTCCTGCATGCGGCTGATAAAAGCATCCGCGCACACTGTCTCGCTGGCCCGCTGAATCTCCTCCATGGTGGCGTCCAGCTTGCCATAACGAATATTGTCCTCGATGGTCCCTGAGAAGATAAAACTGTCCTGCAGCATAATTCCCATCTGGGAGCGCAGGGATTCCAGGGTCACCTGGGAGATGTCCTGTCCGTCGATGAGCACCCGGCCCTGGTTCACATTGTAGAATCGGGATACCAGATTCACGATGGTGCTCTTGCCTGCGCCGGTGGGTCCCACCAATGCCACACTCTCGCCGGGCTCCACAGTAAAGGACAGGTCTTTCAACACATCTTTCCCCTCCTCGTAAGCGAAAGTCACATGCTCGAAAGTCACCCGGCCCTTGATGGGCGGCATCTGAATGGCGTCCTCTGCGTCCGCCACCGTCACCGGTTCATCCATGGTCTCGAAAATACGCTCCAGATAGGCAATATTATTGATGAAATTGTTAAAAATATTGCCCAGGTTCATAATGGGCTGCCAGAATCTGGATGCATAGGAGGTAATCGCCACGATCACACCCAGCTTCACATTTTCCGGACCCATGACCAGCAGCCCCACGATAAACACCGCCGCCCTGACCCACACGGAGATATTGTCAATGCCGGGCCACACCAGATTACTGAATTTCACCGCCTGCATCCAGGCCTTGCGGCAGCGGTCCGCCAAGATACCAAAGGTCTCCACATTCTCATCTTCCCGGACAAAAATCTGGGTGATGCGGGCTCCCACAATATTCTCCTGCAGATAGGCATTCAGGTTGGAGTTCTTGTTGGACACCTGCTGCCAGGCCTTTCTCTGGCGCTTCTTCATATACAGCATAAATGCCGCAAGAATGGGCACGCCTGCCAGAACCACCAGGGACAGTTTTACATCCACCAAAAACATAAATATCACGATAAAGATCAGGTTCAATATCTCCAGTACCACATTGATCAGCCCGTTGGACAGCATATCCGACACGGAATTCACATAGTTTACCACCCGGATCAGGATTTTCCCATGGGGTCTGTCATCATAGTACTGAAAAGGCAGTTTCTGCAAATGGGCAAACAAATCTTTGCGGATATCGTAGATAATGCCCTGGCCCACTTTTACCATAATCCTGGAACGCACGGTGGTGAAAAACACGCTGACTGCAAATGTACCCACCAGCACCAGCACCAGAGTCACCAGCATATGTACATTTTTATCGGGGATCGCCTCGTCCAGCGCTTTCTGCGTCAGCATGGGGCCAAACAGAGCCGTGATGCCGCCGATGGCGCTCAGAACGAAGGCAAGAAGCATCCTTCCGCTGTATTTTTTGATATAAACCGAAGCCCGGAGTAAATGATGGAAGTCAAAGGGGGTTTCCAGCACCTCATCCTCCCGGTATGTATTTCTTCTGGCCATCTCTACACCTCCTTACCGCATTCCGCATAGGCCCCGCTGACGTCCCGACTCTGTTCGGAAATCTGCTGTCCGGTCTGCAACTGCACTACCTGGTAATAATAGCCTTTCTTCGCAATCAATTCCTCGTGGCTGCCGGATTCCGTAATACGGCCGTCCTGGAGCACCAATATCTTATCCGCGTATTTCGTAGTGGATATCCGCTGGGCAATGATGATCTTGGTACAGGGAAAATCCAATTCATTTAAGCTGTGCTGAATCTGCTTCTCCGTCTCCATATCCACCGCCGAAGTGGTATCGTCCAGAATCAATATGGCCGGGCGCACCGCCAGGGCCCTGGCCAGGGAGATACGCTGCTTCTGGCCGCCGGAGAGTCCCACCCCGCGCTCTCCCACGATGGTGTCATACCCTTCGGGCATACGGGCGATAAAGTCCGATGCCGCCGAATATCTGGCGAATTTTACCACCTGCTCCGGAGTGATATGGCTGTCTCCGAAAGCGATATTACCGTCTATGGAGTCGGAATACAGGAGCACATCCTGGGTGGCCAGGCCTATATTGCCGCGCAGTTGACGCAGCTTCATATCCTGCACCGCAATACCGTCCACCAGCACCTCCCCCTCCGTGGGTTCGTAAAACCTGGGAATCAACTGAATCAGGGAGGTTTTACCGCATCCGGTCTCTCCCATAATGGCGATCGTTTCTCCCGGCTCAGCAGTAAAACTCACATTCCGCAGAATGGGCAGCTTGCCGTCCGCATACTGGAAACTGACATTCTTAAATTCAATACGGCCTTGAAAGCGCTCCGGCCTGTCAATGGCCCCCGGCCTATCCACAATCTCCGGCTGGGAATAATAGATTTCCATAACCTTGTCGGAGGCGGCGGAAAACCGCTGGAATTCGTTCATAATGCTGCCAAGCTGCCGCATGGGATTGGCGATGGCCCAGATCAGACTGGAAAACGCCACATACTGTCCCATGCTGATCTGCTCCCGGATCAGGAAGATACCGCCCACCAGCAGCAGCACCACCGGCATCAGATTGGCCGCCGACTCCACATAGGGATAATAAGTCAGCCAGGTCAGCGCCGTCTTTTGGTTGGTCTGGGAGTAAGAAGTATTACTCTCGTCAAACTTTTCTATCTCATATTTTTCTCTGGCAAAAGCCTTTACCACCCGGTTGCCGGAGATATTCTCCTGAGAAATGGTGTTCATCTCCGCCAGCTTTTCCCGAAGCGCTCTGTGACGGGGGGCCACCTTGTTCTTAAACAGGATAATGATCAGGAAAATAAAGGGCGCAATGGCAAACAGGCACAGGGCCAGCCGCCAGTCCATGTAGAAAAAATACACCGCCGTGGCGCCCATCAGAGCCAGGGATTCCACAATGGTACGGATAACCCAGGCAATCATATGACGCACCGCATCTAGGTCGCCTGTAAGACGGGTCATCAGGTCACCTGTCCGATAGGTAGCATAAAAATGCATATCCTGCCGTTCAATCTTGTCAAACAGGTACGTCCTGATCCGGTAAAGTGCCTTCTGTGAAACCACTTCACCGCCCATACAGGAAAGGTAGACGATGGCAGTTCTTAAAAATGTCAGCAGAACCATGGCAATGATCAGTTCCCAGAACAGATTTCTCTTGGTCGCCAGGTTTTCCGCCGCCTGTTCCCCGCTGAGAAACAGGTCGATGATGCTCTGGGACATATAGGGAACGATCAGATGCATTACATTGTAGGTCACAGTCCCCACAAGGCACAGCATATAGACCGCCCGATAGCCCTTCATATTCTCCCAGAGCCACGCCAGTTTTGAATGTCGCTTCTTTTCCACAATGTCTCCTCCTCGGCAGGCCATGTTCTGACGGGCACAGGCCCGGCATATCCTGCACTGAATAAGGCTATTCTAGTCCCGGCAGACTTCAGAGTAAATGTACAAAATTGTGTTAAAGATGGCTTTTTTTGCTTCTCTGTGATATACTGGAAAAGGATTCCTCTGAAGGGGAATTCAACCTATAACACTGCATTAAATAAGGAGGAACAGATTCATGAAACAGATTTCCACTCCCAATGCTCCCGCCGCCATCGGCCCCTATTCCCAGGCTTTTATCACCGGCGGGCTTCTCTTCACCTCCGGGCAGATTGCCCTGGATCCTGCCACCGGGGAAGTGGTGGGCGCCACCGTTGCGGAACAGGCCCATCAGGTCATGAAGAATCTGGGCGCTCTGCTGGAGGCGGCGGGTTCGTCCTATGAAAAAACGGTAAAGACCACCTGTTTTCTGGCCGACATGAACGATTTCGCCGCCTTTAACGAAGTCTATGGCCAATATTTTACGGGCAAGCCGGCTCGCTCCTGTGTGGCGGTAAAAACCCTGCCCAAAAATGTACTGTGTGAGGTGGAACTGATTGCGGAGGCATAGAAGGCGTAATTTGATGCCGAAACCACTTGCATTTTTTCTTTATAGCTGTTATACTGTGTCCATATCAGTCGATATGGACACATTTCATTTTCTGGCGTTTTGCCATTTACTTCCCGGACTGTATACAATTAAACGCTTGTGTTTTTGCGCTCTTTTTTCCATATAATCCGTGAATAAACCGGCTCTCTGTCCCAAATGCGTTCCTCCATCGGCCTATTAACCGAAAATTCACAAGGAGATATGCCCATGAATCATTCCGCCCCTGAAATATCAGGCAAAGAGCCGCCGTTTATGCGTGCCACAGGAAAACTGCCCCATCCTTTAACCAATGATTACATGTTCAAGGCTTTGCTGCAAAAAAATATGAATGTTTTGGAAAGCCTGATCTGTTCTCTGCTGCATCTGACTCCAGACAAAGTGAAAAGCATGGAAATCAGGAATCCCATCGTGCTGGGCAAAGCCCTCACCGAAGATTTCGACAGCAAGATTTTTGTGCTGGATATCAATGTACTGCTGAACCGCCGGACTACCGTCAATCTGGAGATACAGCTTATAGATTATAAGAATTGGCCGGAGAGATCCCTGACATACCTGTGCCGGAATTTCGACCAGTTGTCCAGCGGAGAGGACTATATAGCGGTCAAGCCAACCATACATATTGGATTTCTCAACTTTACACTGTTTCCCGAATACCCGGAATTCTATGCCACATATAAAATGATCAATATGAAAAACCACCATATTTTTACTGACAAGTTCATTCTGGGTGTGGTAAACTTAAAGCATATCGAGTTGGCAACACAGGAGGACCGCAAGTGGAATATCCACTACTGGGCGTCCCTCTTTAAAGCCACCACATGGGAGGAACTCAAGATGCTGGCGAAACAACATCCGATTTTGGAAAACGCAGTTGAAACCATCTATGAACTCACTGCCGATGAAGCCATCAGAGAGCAGTGTAAAGCAAGGGAGAAGCATATAAGAGAGATGAATACAATTTTGAGAGAACGGGAAATGGCAATCCGAGCAAGAGATAAAAGTGTGCAGGAACGGGATGAAGCTGTGCTGGAGCGGGATGAAGCCGTGCAGGAGCGGGATAAAGTTGTGCTGGAGCGGGATGAAGCCGTCAAGCAGTTAGAGCAGCAGGCTCTGCAAATTGAACTTTTAATTCAGGAAAATAACCGTCTGAAAAAGCAACAGGCTTCCGGCAATGCCTTCTAAAAAGAAACAGGACGGCGTTTCCCGGCGCCTTCCGTATGAGGAAGGCGCACTATGTCTCTATTTCTGTCTCCAAGTAGTGCGGGAGAACAGAATGAGGATCGGAAATATCTCCAATCTGCCTGCCAGCATATCCCAAATCAGCACCAGCTTAGAAAAAATGCTGTAAGAAGCAAAATTGCAGGTAGGGCCCACAGCCTCAAATCCCGGTCCGATATTGTTGAAACATGCCATAACTGCTGAAAAATTAGTGGTAATAGAGAAGCCGTCCACCGAAATAAGCAGAAAGCTGGCTATGATGATGATGGCATAGGCAGCCACATAGGTATTGGTATTAGCCAATACCTTTTCATCCACTGCCTGCCCGTTCATCCGCACCACCTGTACCCGCTGGGGACGAATGATTTGTCTTACGCTGCGCAGCATGTTTTTCACTACCAGCAACGCGCGGCCACATTTAAAGCCTCCCCCCGTGCTGCCCGCGCAGGCCCCGATTACCATTAAAAACAACAGGATTGCTTTGGAAAATCCGGGCCAGAGATCGAAATCCGTGGTGGCATAGCCCGTGGTGGTGACAATACTGGCTACCTGGAATGCCGCATGCCTCACGGTCTCTTCCAATGTATCATAGAATCCCCGCAGATTCCAGACGATCAGCAGAATGCTGCCGAGTATGACCCCCAGATACATCCGCAGCTCCTCATCTTTAAACACACTTTTCACCTGCCGCAGAATTAGCAGATAATAGCAGCTGAAATTCACGCCGAACAGCAGCATGAACACAGTACATACATTTTGGAGATAGGGACTGTATCCGGCAATGCTGTCTCCCTTGATGCCAAATCCCCCCGTTCCCGCCGTTCCCATGGCCGTGCACACTGCATCAAACACCGGCATGCCGCCTATAAGCAGGAAAATGACATTAAGCACTGTCAACACTATATAAAGAATATACAAAATCTGAGCCGTCTGTTTCATCTTAGGCACCAATTTTCCCACATTGGGGCCCGGGCTCTCCGCCCGCAGCAGGTGCATGGTAAACCCACTGCCCCCTTCTCCTCCCATGGGAATGGCCAACAGGAATACCAGTACACCCATACCGCCCAGCCAATGGCTGAAACTCCTCCAGTACAAAATGCCATAGGGCAGACCTTCTATTTGCTCCAAAATAGAAGCCCCGGTAGTAGTAAAGCCCGAAACCATCTCAAACAGAGCGTCCACATAGTTGGGGATAGCCCCAGACAGAAAAAAAGGCAGACAGCCAAGCAGGCTCATAATCAGCCAGCCAAGCCCTACACATACCAGGCCCTCCTTGGCGAAGAAACTCTTTTTGGCCCCACGGCAAAAAAAGCGAAGCAGCATCCCCAGTCCCCACAAAATCACAATGGCAGCGGTAAATGCCATTGCGGAACTCCGCTCCTGCCTGCACAGGCTGATCAGCAGCGCGGGCAGCATAAATATACTCTCCACCATCAAAAGCAGCCCGATAAACTTACCCATCATCTTGTAATTCATAGTCGTATCCCGTCTCCATCCGCCCGCTTAGCGGGTTTGATCATCAAAAATACATTACCCCGCAGAGATATAGATTTTAGGTCATTCAAAAATGTCGTTCAGCTGATAGATTACCCTGTCTCCATTGGTCACAATTATCACCGTATCTCCCTGATTAAAAGATGAATCACCATTGGGAATCTCCTGCTGTACTCCCTTGGTAATGCAGGCCACAAGCACATTTTTTTTGAGTTTCAACTGCTTCAGGGGTTCCCCGCAGTGCAGAGTGTGTTCATCCACTAAAAACTCCATGGCCTCTGCCTGTCCGTCGGCAATGGAGTAAACCGTCTTAGCCGCACCCGTCTGATTCTGCATGGCCCGTACATAGCGAACAATGGTATTGCAGCACAATTCTTTGGGGCTCACGATACTGCCCAGGGACAGATTCTCCAAAATGTTCTTATTGTTCATACGTCCCAGCTTGGTAATGATCTGAGGCACGCCGCAGCTGCTGCCGTAGAGAGAGATAATCATGTTCAATTCATCTATTCCTGTCAATGTGGCCAGCGCATCACAGTCAGAAATGCCTTCACTCTCCAACAGAAGTTCGCTGCTGGCATCTCCCTGAATTATATTGGCATGGGGCAGCATTCCGGCCAGTCCCACACAGCGCTGGGGATCCTGTTCCACAATCTGCACGGCAATCCCGCTCTTCTCCAGCATTTTTGCCAGATAGAATGTGACGCGTCCCCCTCCGCACACCAGAACCCGCTTTACTTTGTGAGTGATAATTCCCAGGTTATGCAGCAATGTTGCCAGTTCATTGCTGGGAGCCGTCACAAATATTCTGTCTCCTTCTTTTAACACGAAGTTTCCGTCGGGAGCCACCGCTTTGCCCCCGCGCAGCACGGTACATACCAGGATCTTACACTTGACGATGCTGTACATATCATTCAGAGCCACATCACAGAGTTTGCTCTGCTCATTTAGCTTCAGTTCCACGATCTCCACTTTGCCCCTTGCAAAGGTGTCCCTCTTTAAAAAGCCTGGATATTTTAAAAGCCTGCTGATTTCCATGGCCGCCTGCCGCTCCGGATTCACTGTCATAGAGAGCCCAAACATATCCCGCATCTTATAGATCTGCTGGGTATACTCCGGGTTCCGCACCCGGGCAATGGTATGGAGACGGGCATTCATGGCATGGGCCGTCATACAACACAATAGATTAATCTCATCCGCCCCCGTCATGGCAATGAGCAAATCCGCCTCCTTAACCCCCGCCTGCTGCAGCACATCCATGGTAGCACAGTTTCCCTGTATTACCATGACGTCATAGCGCTCCTGCGTACTCTCCAATACCCTCGAATTGGCATCTATCAGGGTCAGGTCATGCCCTTCCAGGGCAAGCTGCCGGGTCAATGTAGACCCCATCTTGCCGTCTCCCGCAACGATAATTTTCACAGTGCCATACCTCCCACATGCAAACTTATGCGAATCTATCCTAAAGTGGCCGACATCATATCCCTGGCCAGGTCCTGTATCTGCTCTTTTGTGGCGCGGCCTCTCACAAGAGGATCGTTCATGAATGCTTCCGCCACCAGTTCTACATCCCTATTATTTCCCAGCACTACCTGCATAATTCGATCATGGTTCTCCAGATGAGGCAACAGCAGTCTGCGCACCTGCTCGGGTACGCTCCCGGCCAGAACAGGCCGTATGGCATCCCGCTCAAACACGGCATTGGTTTCCACCACCGCGTTCTGCGGCAGATTGGTAATCTGATAGCAGGTATTGGGAATGTTCACATTGCTCACCACCCGCTCCAGGCCGCATAGTGTCTTGATCAACAATATGCCCTCCTCGCCGGTGGTTTTCAGTTCGATCTCCTCCTGACCGCTTGCCAGCCTGCGGCTGCGTTCCAAGCGCTTCTGCAGGTCCTCTTTCCTCCATGCCACAGTAGTCAGACCAAATTTCCAGCTTTCCACGGTCTGAGGGTCCTTCAGGTATTCCTCTCCGGGCATAAATTCCGCCAGATGGCGGTCGCCTGCCGCCGCAATCAAACCATATTGCCGAAACAAATCCATTTTGACCCGATGGGCACAGGCAAAGGTAGAATTCATCCAATGGTTCTCCTTCTCCTCAAAACCCTCCTCATAGTGGTCATCCACATACTGCCTGTAAACGGGAAAGAGATCGATTCCCTTATAGCTGGCATAGTCGAACCAGGTAAAATGGTTGATGCCCAGCACATTTACATGGATATCCCGCCGATCAATGGGACCGCAGCCCAGTTCCCGGGAGGCGATGGCTGCCAGCACTTTCTGGGTGCCAAATACCTCATGGCAGCAGCCGAAAGCCTTAATCTGTGGAAATGCCTGATACAGCATCCTGATACACAGCGTCATGGGATTGGTATAATTGATAACCCAGGCATTGGGACAATTTTCCCTGACGGCTTCCCCAAACTCCAAAAACATGGGAAGTGTGCGCAGGGCCCGGATCATGCCGCCCGGCCCTGCCGTATCCCCCACCGACTGGTAGATGCCCAGCCGCTCGGGCATATGCACATCTATCTCCATCTCGTCAAAGGTCCCGGGCAGGATGGAGATCACCACGAAATCCGCACCGTCCAGCGCTTCCCGCAGCGTGTCTTTCACCACATAATCCCATTGGCCGGACACGTCTTCCCGCTGCTTTTGCCGGTTTCCGATGATGGCATTGGCTTCTGCCGCCTCCCTGTCAATATCATACAGGCGGATTGTGCCGCTGATTTGGGGTTCCATTGCAAGATCCGTCATAAACGTCCAGGCCCAGCCTCTGGAGCCCCCACCGATATAAGCTATCTGAATGCCCGATACCCTGTCTGCCTCGTATCTCATCCTTCCTACTCCTTCTGAATTATAGTTCCGCATTTTCCCTGCAAGCACACCATCACCGTGATACATGATCGACCGCTTTCGCGTTCGCTCATGCATCAGTGCGCTTTCCGGGAACATGCTGTTTCGTTCCGCATTTTCCCTGCAAGCACAATCTCAACTTGATACATGATCGACCCGGAAAACTTTACAATGGTTGAGAGGTGCGGATCGCTTTTGATTGATCCACACCTCCATGCATTCCGCTTCCAAATTCCAGCCATAGGCTTGCCTCCATGGCCTTCGCACTGTGACTTGGGGCTATAGGATGCGCCGCACCGCCAGAATAGTTCTGTAGTTAGCATTGCTTACCTTGATCCCGGTTCTCTGGGTGCTGGCATGAACGATCTTACCGCCGCCGATATACAGGGCCACATGCCCCTCATAACAAATCAGGTCCCCGGGCTGGGCCTCACTGTAATCCACCCCCCGCCCTGCGCTTCTCTGGGAATAGGATGTGCGGGAGATATCGTATCCATAATCCTGATACACTCGGTATGTAAAACCTGAACAGTCCGCGCCGTTTGTCAGGCTGGTCCCCCCTGCTACATATGGATTGCCTACAAACTGCAATGCATATTTAGCGATCTGCTTGCCCTTATCACTGCCTGACGCATTATCCACCACAGAAGCATAATTGGTGTTGTTGGTGACCTGGGGAGGATTCTTGGCCGCTGCCGCCAATGCCGCCTGGCGCCGTCTCTCCTCTTCTTTTCTCCGCTCTTCCTCTTTCAGCTTCTTTAACTGCTTTTTCTCCTGCTGCAGCAAAGCCTTGGCTGCAGCCGCATCCTGTTTTGCCCTGGCGATCTGGGCGGCAAAATTCTCGGATTTCTCCTGAAGCTGGGCCATCAGACGGTCGCAGTATTCCTTCTGTTCCTCCATCTCCGCTTTATCAGCCTCCAGGGATGCTTTGTCGGCCTCCAACTGTTCCCAAAGGTCATGCACCTCTTTCCGGGTTGCCTCATACTGGTTCAACATTTCCTGATTATATGCATTTACACTCTCTGCGTAAGTGACGCGGTTGAGCATGTCGCTGAAGCTGGCTTTGCTAAAGAGCATATTCATCAGCGTATCATCGCCGGTCTCATACATAAATCGGATTTGAAGGGCCATGGCTTCGGCCTGATCCTGTTCCTTCTGCAGCGCCGCCTCGTAAGCCTGCTGTGTCAACTCGATATCCGCCTCTTTCTGGGCAATATCGTCTTCCAGCAGTTCAATGCTGGTGAGGATGTTGATCAGTTCTGCGTTCAAATCCTCCATCTGCTCTTCCAGCAGATCCTGTTGATCCTCCAGATCGGAAATATTGTCATTGATGTTGTCAATCTGATTTTGGGTATCCGTTATGGCCTCTTCCACTTCCTTAATGGTAGTGGCCCAGGTATCCATAGTGGTTCCCGACAGGGTGGAAATCAATAATGCCGCCACTGCCACCGCCATCATGCATTTTTTCACCCTGTTTTTTATCCTCATCAAAATTTCCTTTCTTAAAATGATAAATAATAGATATCAATTTCAGAACACCCTCCGGCAGGCCCTGTTACAATTCGCAGTTATTCACCGTCCTGGGGAACGGCACCACATCCCGGATGTTACCCATGCCGGTGAGATACATAACGCATCTCTCAAATCCCAGCCCAAAACCGGCGTGACGGGCGGAACCATAACGGCGCAGGTCCAGATAGAAACCATAATCCTCCTTGTTCAGTCCCAGTTCCTCCATGCGCTGCTCCAGCACCTCCAGATGGTCCTCGCGCTGGCTGCCTCCGATGATCTCACCGATGCCGGGCACCAGACAGTCCATGGCCGCCACCGTTTTCCCATCCTGGTTCAGCTTCATATAGAATGCCTTGATCTCCTTGGGATAGTCCGTGACAAACACCGGCCGCTTGAACTCCTGTTCCGTCAGGTATCTCTCATGTTCTGTCTGCAGATCACAGCCCCAAAACACCTTGTAGTCAAATTCCTCGTTGTGCTTCTCCAGAATTTCAATGGCTTCGGTGTAAGTCACATGGCCAAAATCGGAATTGACCACATGGTTCAAACGTTCGATCAGCCCCTTGTCCACAAACTGATTGAAGAAAGCCATCTCCTCCGGGGCATTCTCCAGCACATAGCGGATAATATATTTCAGCATGCTCTCCGCCAGCATCATGTCGTCCTTCAAATCCGCAAAAGCCATCTCCGGCTCAATCATCCAGAATTCCGCCGCGTGGCGGGTGGTATTGGAATTCTCTGCCCGGAAGGTGGGACCAAAAGTATAAATGTTCTTAAAGGCCATGGCAAAGGTTTCACCGTTAAGCTGGCCGCTGACAGTCAGGTTAGTAGGCTTGCCGAAAAAGTCCTGGGAAAAATCAATACCATCGTCTTCCGTCCTGGGCACATCCCGAAGATCCAGTGTGGTCACCTGGAACATCTCTCCTGCGCCCTCGCAGTCACTTCCGGTGATCAGAGGGGTATGCACATACACAAAGCCCCGCTCCTGGAAAAAGTTGTGGATCGCATAGGCGATCAGGGAACGCACACGGAACACGGCCTGAAAAGTGTTGGTCCGGGGGCGCAGATGGGAAATGGTGCGCAGATATTCAAAGCTATGGCGCTTTTTCTGCAGGGGGTAATCTGCCCCGGAAGGCCCCTCCACCAACACCTCCGCCGCCTGCATCTCAAAGGGCTGCTTGGCATCGGGAGTCAGCACGATGGTTCCCCGGACAATCAGGGCCGCACCCACATTTATTTTGCACAGTTCCGCAAAATTCTCCAGCTTGTCGCCGTATACCACCTGAAGCGGCTCAAAGAACGTCCCGTCGTTAATCACCAGGAAACCGAAATTCTTGGAGTCACGGTTATTCCGCACCCAGCCGCCAACAGTAACCTCTTTGTCAGCATAGGCTGCCTTGTTGCGGTAAAGTTCCTTGATGTCTGTAAGATTCATCTTTTTTTCCTCCTATTCCGAGATCTTCTGATCTCCCGTTCCGCATATCCCCTGCAAATGCACTCTCCTGGCGCATAATACGGGACCGTTCCTGCGATTTTATTTCTCCCTTTTCAAAAAAGTGTTCCTGCTGCATAAAATATTGATATTACCGTCAACAAAACCAACACCAACTCCGGATTTTGCTTTTAAAACATCTGCATACTTTCCACTTTCCAAATATCTTTTCAGGAAACAGGTAACATCATTCAATATTTCATCCCATTCAGCTTTTTTGCACCATTGGAATGGATTATCTCTTGTAGCGAAATCTGTCACTTCATTGCACAGCCAATCCTCATCATCTGTATCAAATTCCGAAGTTCCAATTAACTCCATTGACCAATTATCATCACCGTTGTCATACAAGTTAAATCCAAAAGCTATAACCGCATTGGGAATACCAGTGTCCGATATATCTTCCAATACATCATCTAACCATTCTGATATTTCATCAAACACCATCTAAACCTCCTGTACTAATATTTCAGTTCATATATCCAGTTATAAAGGATTTGTCTGCAATGCATATTTACAGATTTAATTTAAATCTCTGTAATCTGGGCATTCTGGGTCAGGAATTCCAGCACCTTCTCAAACATGAAATATTCCCTGTATTCCTCCCGGTCCAATTCACCCAGAAAGGCTTCCACCGAATCATATCCGCCCTGGACTGCGTACTCCTCCAATTTCTCCTGTAACTCCTGATCCTCTATATTCAGATTCTCCGCATTGGCCACCGCCTGGAATGCCACCCCCTGTTGGGCTGCTTTTTCCGCATACTGGTCTAAAAAGGACGTAGAATCCATTCCAAAACTATACTGGCAATAGGTTTCCATATCAACGCCGTTTGCCGCACAGTCCGCCTCCAGTCCCGCCTGTACATTATTCCGATACTTTTCCACCAGAGCCTCCGGGAGTTCCTTAAACACACAGCCATTGATCAAACCGTCCACCACCGCGTTCTCCAGCGTGGCGCGGTAGGTATTCTGAGCGTTCCTGTCCAGATAATCATGCACAAACTGCTGCATCTGCTCCACAGTGGTAATATCGGGAACGCCAATACTGGCTACCACCTCATCGCTGTATTCCGTGGGCATAATAAAATTCACGGTAACAGTAAAAGTCACCGCCTGTCCGGCCAGCTGCGGATTATTTTTGTACACTTCGGGAAAGTGCAGATCCAACTCTCTGGTCTCCCCGGGCATGGCGCCGATCAGCCCTTCCTCAAAGCCCTCGATAAACTGACCTGAGCCAATTTCCAGCATGGCGCCGGAGGCCGTGCCTCCCTGAAAAGCCTCGCCGTCCCGCGTTCCCACATAGTCAATATTTACAGTATCCCCCAAGACCACTTCCCGGTCCAGGACACCGCCTCTATCCGCCGTCACCGAGTCCATGTACAGCGCTTTCATCAATTCCGCTTCCTGGGCCTCGTCCACCGTTGCCGCCGCCAGCTGTACGGGAATCCCCTTGTACTCACCCAGCGTCACAACTTTTTCCACCTTCATGTCTTTCAGCGCATCCGACTGCTGGCCGCAGCCGCCCAACATACCTGCCGCCAGCAGCGCTGCCAGCACAATCACCATCTTTTTTCCCATATCATCCTCTTTTCCGCTTATTTGGAGTCCGGCTTAAATTGGACTGCCCTTTTCTCTGCCAAAGCAAATACACTATCCTATCCTTTATACCACAATTCGGCTCCCAGTAAAAGCCTTATTTTCATTATCCCCGCGAACCGTCCCCCTTAAGCCTCGGAAAAACCGGGCAGTATCCCGCTGTCCCGGTTCCCACAATCACTTGAAAGCCCCCTTAAAGCAAAGGTGAAAGAAGCCTGCACACCTGCTCCTTGAAACGTACCTTCAGACAGCGGCTGGCATAGGCCTCTCTGGTAACCCGGGTACAATGCTCCAGATCGCGGTCAAACAATTCCGACATCTCCCTGGCCTTGCTCTCATCGTACACTACCGCATTCACCTCAAAGTTCAGAGAAAAGCTGCGTATATCCATATTAGCCGTACCAAAGCACAGCACCTCATCGTCCACCACCAGGCCCTTGCTGTGCAAAAAGCCGTTGTCATAAGTATAGCAGTTTGCGCCCGCCATCACCAGATCGCCCATGTAGGAGTAGGTTGCCCAGTACACAAAGGGATGATCCGGCTTACAGGGAATCATCACCCGCACATCCACGCCGGAGCGGACGGCGATGAGCAGGGCGCTCATCACGGATTCGTCCGGGATAAAATAGGGCGTCTGTATGCTGATCCTGCGCCTCGCCTTGTGAATCAGCCGCAGATAATTGTCCCGGATCTGCTTCTGGGTATTGTCCGGCCCGCTGCTGATAATCTGTACTTTGCAGCCGTTTCCTCCCACTGTATGCTTCTCTTCCAGATATTTGCCCGCGGCAAACAAATTCTGCCCCGCGGCGTAATTCCAGTCCAGAATGAAACGCAGCTGCAGTCCGAAAACAGCTCCCCCCAGGACCCGCAAATGGGTATCACGCCAATAGCCGAACCTTTCGTCCAATCCCAGGTACTCCTTGCCCACATTGAAGCCTCCCACATATCCCACCCGGTTGTCAATCACCACGATCTTGCGGTGGTTGCGGTAGTTGATACGAAGCTGCAGCCTGCCCAGCAGCGCGGGAAAAAACTCTGCCGTCTGTATCCCCCAGGCACCAAGCTGCTTCCAGAGTTTGTTTTTTACAGTACGGCATCCCATGCTGTCAAACAGAATGCGCACCTCCACCCCCTCCGCGGCTTTCTCTTTGAGGACCTCTACGATCCGCTGAAACAACACATCATTTTTAATAATATAATACTCCATATGGATAAACCGCCTGGCCTGGCGCATATCCTGGATCAGGGCGTCAAATTTGGCATTGCCGTCCGTATATATGGTGATATCATTGTCTTCCGACAGCACAGCCCCGGAACTTTCCAAATTATACATAATCAAGTCCCTGTATCTGTCAATCTCCCCGTCCCGGTCCTCTGAACGGCGGCTCTGCAGACGGTGTTCCTGCCCACGTACCTCCTCATTCAGGCGATCCTCCACTTCCTTTAAGCGGAACATCTTCCGCTTGTGCATATCCGTCCCCAGCAGCAGATAAAACAGGAAACCCACAATCGGAATAAAGAACAGCAGCAGAAGCCAGGCCCATACGCTCCTTGGCTCCTTTCGTTCAAAAAATATAATAATAATCGCAAACAACATATTCCACAGCATTAAATGTCCGGACATAAATCCCCACACTGTCTGCACATTGTTCCAAAACACTTGTAAAATATCCAAAATTCTACTTCCTTTGTTCCTGCATGCCCGGAGCCTGTCCTGGGCAGACTCCCTCTACACCTGTCGTTTTCCTACTGATCATCAAAGCCTCCCCGGGACAGCTTTATACACAGTATATCATACTTTTTACGGAAAATCTCTAAATTTATCATAAAGATCGGGAAATCTTGGTTGATTTCATTTTCAAAGGATGATACAATGTTCGAAAAGAGCCTGTATGCCAAAAAAGTAATATGGAACTTGTTGCGGCATATTGCGGAACTTTAAAGCAGGAGGATTCGTCCGTGAAAACATATCAGATTGTCATACTTATTGTACTTTTGGTACTCATAGCCATCGTAGTGCTCCTCTATTTCCTTGGTAAAAAGGCACAGAAGAAGCAGGCCGAGCAACAGGAAATGCTGGAACAGAACAAGCAGTCTTTGTCCATGCTGATCATTGACAAAAAGCGCATGAAGATCAAGGACTCAGGACTGCCCCAGATGGTCATTGACCAGACTCCCAAGCTGATGCGCAACTCCAAGATGCCCATTATCAAGGCCAAGGTGGGGCCCCAGATCATGTCTCTGATCTGTGATGAGAAAATCTTTGACAATGTTCCTGTCAAAAAGGAAGTAAAGGCTGTGGTCAGCGGGATCTACGTGCTGGACGTGAGAGGCCTCCATGGCAAAGCGGAGAAAAAGCCGGAGAAAAAGAAGGGATTCTTCAAAAAACTCTGGGAAAGCGCTCAGGAAAAGGCCGGGGCCAAACCCCTAAAATAGTCCCTTTTCGGATTGTGTCGTCATTGGAAAATAACTTATAAGCATAAATAAATCCCAGGCCCTATACCGCTGGGATTTATTGTTTTCTGCCAATATAGCGGCAGCATTGAAGTCTGCATTATACATTTCTTCCCCTGTGCCAGGAAAAAACAAGGGAAAATAGATAACAATTCACAGTATGCGTTTTGCGAAAGCCGCCCAGGTTACAGTCCGGCAATACTCTTTTCTAAAGGGACACCCTGAATGCGGATTTCCACACGGTTTTCAGAGATCGCCTGACCATCCTGCCTTAATACATATTCCAGCTTCAGGCTGACAACATCCTGTTCCTCCCCGATCTGCAGCCTGTGAGTATCCGTTTCCAGCAGTAAATTGCCGAAGGAAGTACGATAAAAATTGGAATGGCATTTTCCGGGTTCAAACACCATGCGTGAGACCGCCTCCCCTCTGATTTGTCTTTCCAGAAGGGCGTCTTTCCATTTCAGCAGAACTTTACAGGGCTTCTCCCAGCCCTCCGGCTGCTCCTCATACAGGCAGTAACAGGCCCCTGCTCTCTCATAGTACTCCCCTTCCGCCTTCGTCTCTTCCCGACGGCACAGCGGAGAATCCCAGTCCATGCCGCCCTCCCCCGGAACCCTGCTCAGGGTCTGAATCAGAATCCGTACTTTCCTGTTTTCCATCTTACGCTCCCCCGCCCAAAGGGCATGATCTGCCCAAGGGACACCATGCACTCAAATGGCATCATCCGCCCGAAGACAGCATACTCCCGATGAGCACCGTCCGCCCGGAGACAACATACCCCCGATGAGCACCGTCCGCCCGGAAGCCCCTATCCGCCCAGCAGCAAGATCCGAGTACGCCCAATATACGGACAAATTCATCTTAGAACCGGCAGTGGCAATATAAACAGTACCGCCAGTTCAACCATGAACATGCCAATACCCTAGTACTCCTCAATATGTATGGTCTTGGCTGACAATATCCCATACTTGATGATGGAATTGGCAAAATTCTTGAATTTCTCCGCAGTGTCACTGACATAAAACTGATACTGGTTTTCTCCCAGGGCCGGAGCATGGTCGCCCAGCAGTCCTTTCTCCCCCAGCAGTTCCTTCAGTTCCCTGGCCGTCTCATAAGCGGGATTGACCAGACTCACCTTTTCCCCCATAATCCGCCCCAGAGTGGAACGGATCAGCGGATAGTGGGTGCATCCCAGAATCAGAGTGTCAATGTCCAGGTCTATCAGTTCCGCCAGATAGCGCTTGGCGATCTCGTCCGTCACCGGGTCCACCCACAGCCCCTCTTCCACCAGCGGAACGAACAGCGGGCAGGCCTTCCCGTAAATGGTCACCTCCCTGTTCAGTTCCGTTATGTATTGATTGTAGATCTTGCTGCCGATGGTGGCTTCCGTGCCTATGACTCCGATTCGGCCGTTTCTGGTGGCCTCCCAGGCAGCTTTGGCGCCGGGTTTCACTACATCAATGATGGGGATGTCTATGTCCCTCTCCAGCGCGTCCAGAGCGCATGCGCTGGCAGTGTTGCACGCCACCACGATGGTCTTCACCTGAAAAGTTCGGAGGAACCGCACAATCTGTTCCGAGAACCGGGTAACGGTCTCTTTGGACTTGCTCCCATAGGGAACCCGGGCGGTATCTCCGAAATATATGATTTTTTCATTGGGAATCTGCCGTATGATCTCGCGCACCACGGTAAGGCCGCCCACACCGGAATCAAATACTCCGACAGGAGCCGTTCTATTCGAATTACTCACATCCTGAATCTCCTTTATGTCATTCGTATTACCCATTGTACCGCCTCCCCTTCATAAATGCAAGCTGCATTGCGAAAAAACGGGCGGTAATCTCCTCCAAGATCATCGTCCGTTTTGACGTTACATATTAAAGAGCCAGCTCTTTCGCTATCTCATACTGATAAACCGGGATTCCCTTCTGCATGCCGAGAGCCTCGTTGATATCAAAGTCTACATACTTACCATGCTTATATCCTACGACACGGTTCGTCTTCCCTTCGATCAAAAGGTCGACTGCCATGGCGCCCATGATAGATGCATAGACTCTGTCCTTACAGGTAGGGCTTCCGCCGCGCTGCATGTGTCCGATAATCGTTGCACGAGTCTCCATTCCGGTGGCTTCCTCAATTCTCTCCGCCATCTCAATGGAGCCGCCGATA